>Ga0209430_1000194_pt1 | contig 74740 bp, 73 predicted proteins | sample BarGraIncub1133A_FD_184504 | JGI IMG/M metagenome (GOLD analysis project Ga0209430, IMG submission 184504) | Arctic peat soil microbial communities from Barrow, Alaska - Barrow Graham LP Incubations 11-33A (SPAdes) (version 2) | ecosystem: Environmental > Terrestrial > Soil > Wetlands > Peat... | reverse complement strand
GGCGGAAGTGGTTTTTCTGTTGTAGAGACGCAAAATATTGCGTCTCTACGTGATGGAAATAGGCAGTGCTAGCAGGGTTTAGCATGTCCAACGGACAAACAGAAACTAAATTTAAACAGTTTCTAAACAGATAAAATGGAATCACTATATTTGGGAAAACTTTTCAATCAATCCGGTTTAATCGAAAAAGAAGCCTAAAAACTATATTTATGAAATCGAAATTACTTGTCATCCTGTTAGTTACCTTGTCTTTGATTGCAAATATTTCAAAAGCTCAGGATACCAAACAAATCAAAAGACCCCGTATCACAGGGGTGTCTCACATGGCCCTGTATGTGAAAAATATTGAAAGTTCGCGCAAATTTTATAAAGATTATTTGGGTTATGCCGAGCCATATTCGTTGATGAACAAAGATGGAAAAACACTTGCATTGACTTACATCAAGATCAATGATCGTCAGGTCATCGAATTGTTTCCCGAAAAGAATGCAGATACCAATCGGATGTATCATTTTGCGATCGAAACCGATGATGCCGAAGGAATGCGGCTTTATCTTGCTTCCAAGGGATGTAAAGTGCCAACTACGACTTCGGTAGGGCGGACCGGAAACTTCAACTACTTTGTGAAAGATCCTAATGGGACAACCTGTGAGATCGTTCAGTATGGCAAAGAGGGCTATAACATGAAGAATGTCGGGAAAGACAACCCCTCTACCAGAATCAGCCAGCGCATGAGTCATGTGGGATTTATGGTCCCCGATTTAGATCTTGCCACTAAATTTTACGTCGATATACTGGGCTTTAATGAAACATGGCGTGGAGGTAATGATGATAAAAATGTGAAGTGGGTCAATCTGAAAGTGCCCGAGGGCAATGATTACATCGAACTGATGCTATATAATAAAGAACCTTCTCTGGCAAATATGGGATCAATGAATCACATCTGTCTTGAAGTGGCCGATATAACTCCTGTCATAAACACGCTTAAACAAAGGACATTGCCTGCAGGTTGCAAGACACCTTCTGCATTAAAAACAGGCGTCAATAAAAAACAACAAATCAACTGTTTTGATCCGGACGGCACCCGCGTTGAGATTATGGAAGCCAGTACAATAGATCGTAAACCGGTTCCTTCATCTCCCTTGCCTCCTTTGAAGTTTGTAAAGAGTGTTCCAAATACAATAAATTAAGAAACTATTTATAATGTAATTTTACATCAATATCAAATCGTGGTATTATTTTTGAATTCATTCAGGATTAACGAGAACCAGAATTCAAACATCAAGAAACCAAAGTTCGATCATACCTGGAAATCGCCCCGAATACCCTGATATAATTCCCTTATAACTCCCTTCTAAACCAAATAAATCCCAATTGATTGCAATATTTATCCCATGTGTTTGCCATATAAGCTTACTGGCATAAATATGGCTTACATATGGCTTAGATATGGCTTAAATATGGCATAGAAGGTAATTATATGGCACTTACACCCTAGTTATCAGGGAATATTCAGGGAGGGTTTTAATGTCTTATCCTAAATAAAGTTGACAATATTGAAAAACCTATAAAAAAGGTTATTGCTTGATCTTTATAAAAGTACAACATTTTATTGCAATAATGAAGTTCATACTGAAATAAATTTCAGGACTATAATTTTTGTCATTCTAACCTTGATTTTTAAAGTAAAATAGTTTTTTTATTAAGAAACTGTTTAAAATTTCTCTAAATGGAGTTTAAGAACCATCGGAAGCGGGTTTTCTGTTGTATAGACGCAAAATATTGCGTCTATACGTGATGTAAATAGGCAGCACTAGAAGGTTTTTGTATGTCCAACGGATAAACAGAAACTAAATTTAAACAGTTTCTAAATGTTTTGTAGTTAAAATCATAATATATTGTGGATTTTAATTTTTCGTTGTAAAAAATGTTTATATTTGTAGTGTAAATCACAATATGTTGTGAAAATGAATGAATTTCAAAAAATATATTTTAACTCTATTGGCGAACAGATCAGGAGCCGACGTAAAGAGCTTGGTATTACACAACCCCATTTGGCTGAAATTGCAGAGGTAAGTGTAAATACGCTGTATAAAATTGAAAGGGGAGAGGCTAACCCCACTTTGGAGGTGATGTATAAGCTTCTGAACGTGCTTGGTTTGGAGTTACATATTGGTATAAGGCAATTCTAAGACTATGAGACAAGCAATTGTATATATGCGTGGAACAGCTGCCGGGATTTTGACAGAAGAAAATCAGGAATCTTATTTATTTCGATATCAGGATGACTACTTTCACAATTCGGCAATGCCGGATATTTGTCTGTCGCTTTCAAAGAAAAAGCAGAATTACAAGAGTAAATATCTTTTCCCGTTTTTTTATAATCTGCTTTCGGAAGGTGCCAATAGGTCAATGCAATGCAGCAGATTGAAAATTGATGAAAAAGATCATTTCGGATTGTTGTTGGCAACCGCTACTGAAGATACGATTGGGGCTGTTACTTTAAAACCCGTCAAAGAATGAAACTTACGCAGTGTCCATCAACTCTGGCTGACGGCTTTGAAAGCTATTCTCCCGTTGCACTGAAGAGACTTTTTTTGGGAAAAAAAGTGTCTCCAATATTGCCTTATGATTCTCCCGAACAAAACGATGCCGATAATGAAAAGTTTCTCTGGAATATAGAACACGTATCTATTTCGGGCGTTCAGGATAAGCAGGTTTGTGTAATTGATAAGGGGGTAATCAGACTCTCCGAACAGGGTGAACTAAGTACCCATATTCTTAAGCCTATCCCGTTGATGCGCTTTAGGAGGGTCGGGGAGGTGCCCGCTAACGAAAATCTGACCATGCAGATTGCTTCTCAGGTTTATGGTATTGAAACTGTGGCTAACGGACTTTGCTTTTTCAAAACCGGAGAGCCTGCTTATGTTACCCGAAGATTTGATATCTCAAACAATAAAACAAAGCTTCGTGTTGAAGATTTTGCTTCACTGGCTGGGTTGGCTCCAATGAATGGTGGAGCTGATTTTAAGTATGATTACAGTTATGAGGAGTTGGGCGAACTCATTAAACACTACATTCCGGCATGGCGAATAGAAATCGAGAAATATTTTTCTCTGGTTGTCTTTAATTTTCTCTTTTCAAATGGTGATGCTCATTTGAAGAATTTTTCAGTTCTGGAAACGATGAAAGGTGATTTTCGATTGGCCCCTGCTTATGATTTGTTGAATACTCACCTGCATGTCGATGATGGCGATTTCGCTTTAACACGTGGATTATTTAAAGAGGGGGACAAATCGACATTTTTGAACTATGCCGCCAAAGCTAATGGCAGGTCGTTTATTGAATTCGGAAAGCGATTACAAATCAGTGAAAAACGTTTAGACAGAATGATGAATCATTTTACAACAAACTATTCTTTAGTCGAAACACTTATTGAAAATTCTTTTCTGACTGAGGTCTCAAAAAAAACATATCTGATGGAATACAGGCAAAAGAGAAATAGATTAATGGAAATGAAATAGGACTATTTAAATACTTTCATTTGCGATGTAAATAGATTTGTGTTCAATAATATGAGTTGCTGAAATAATATATTGTGTTGTAACACAAAATGGTTTCCCATGTGATTTTTAGCAGCAGATAAACACAGATAGGTTTGTTGTCTTTTAGAATTGATATTATTGTTGTTTATTTTTCTGGGGAAAACTCACTACTTTTATTGTCCAAATAAAAACTTAAAAAATTATGTTCACTTCAATTAATTGGAACGAAAAAAACGTTGACGATATTTACGAATACTATAGCGGATTAAATGGTGATGAGTCATTGCAATTCTTAAACTACATACTCGAACATTATCCTGAATTAAATATTGAATGGATCGATATGTTTGAAGAAATAAAGATCGTTCTTTTTGAAGAAGGTAGAATCGATGATATCCTGGACTTTTTGAATAGTTATCAAAGAGTTTTTCCGAATCGTTATGAGACTGAATATGAATTTATCGAGAGAGATCTGATCAGTCATCTTCTTTTTAAAGGTGATATCGAAAATTTAAAAGAAAGACTGGAAATAATAAAAAGGAATCCTGTTCATGGGGTTGATACAGTTACTGTCAGGGTATTATTTGAATTGCTGTATCATGGGCATTATGAACTTGCATTAGAATATTCAAGGGCAGTTTGGCATACTTTTCTTGATTCCAAACTGACCAATTCAAAGGCATATACCGATTTTTGCAATACAATTTATTTAGATGAATTAGAGAAGTTTTATCAGGACATAAAAAATGGATCATCTTTAAATGGCACAGATTTGTTGGAACGAATGGCTGTATATGAATTTTATGAAGAAGATTTTGACTATGATGGAATATATGGAATTCTTAAGGAGCCATTTGATATTCAAGACATGCAGTCTAAAATTTTACTTCATAATGGAAAGAGGGATCCGGAAATTGATAAAATATTAGGTGATGAATTATTGGCAACTATACAAATTCATTTCCTCAAATACATGAAAGAAGAATTTGGGATCCCCTTTACGTTGTCTGATTGTTTTTTAGGTATCCTTTCTAAAATTGAATTGTTTGGGAAGGTTGATCCATTAGAAGGCTTTTTCTATATTCCGTATCCCACACTCTCTGAGCATGCTAACCGCATGTATGACCGGATGTTCCTGACAAATGAAACAGAAAATTTCGGAAAAGTATTTGGACTGAAATATTTTTATAATTTTCTACATATCCATCATCTGATCGATGACCATTATTACGGATTGATGGAAGAAAATATCAGGATGCTTGAAAATGATTTTAAATTAGAAATCCGTGAATCACTTTGGCAAATGAAATTTGTTTTTGACTGGCCTCAACTTCCTGGTAGTTTTTTTTTGGGAAGGGAAATGTTTTTAGATACCTATCATTTTCATGCCGATCCAAGGATACCTGAAATGCTTGATGAATATCTGACAAATTACACTATACCAGAGAGAATACAAAATGAGATTGATGAATTTGAGGCCAAAAAAAATGAAGAAGGTTCGAGATATTACAAGAATCAGTCATCATTTCAGCCAATTATAAATGCTGAGCCCAAGGTAGGTAGAAATGATTCCTGTCCATGTGGTAGCGGGAAAAAATTCAAGAAGTGTTGTATGAAATAAAAACTGCAATTTTTGATTGTGACGAATGACCCATTAGAATTAAGACAGAAGTTTGAAACAGATACTTTACCTTTGCATAAAATAATATTTATTGAGGTTATGCTGATCTTTCTGGTTGGGTATATGGGGTGCGGGAAAACTACTTTTGGTCGCAAGTTGGCGGCTGAACTGGGTTGGCAATTTGCTGATCTTGACGAGTTGATCGAGGAGCGTTACAAAATCAGTATTCATGATTTCTTTGTTAAATATGGGGAGGAGAGCTTCCGGCGGATTGAAAACATGATGTTAAGGGAGCAGTTGACCAAACACAGGATCATTGTTTCGACCGGGGGAGGAACGCCATGTTTCTATAATAACATGGAATTGATGAACAGGTATGGCGTTACGGTTTTTCTGAATACTCCGGTTCCGGTTCTTGTTCAGCGGTTATTAAATGGGAAGAGAAAACGACCGCTGGTCATGGGATTGGGAATTGATGAACTGACCTTGAAAATCAATCAGCATCTGGCACAACGCATCGTTTATTATAACCAGGCAAAATATAAGATCAGTCTGGATGAACAGATTCCTGATTTTGTGAAGGTCAGGTTGGGGTTATAATAGAAGAAAATGTCTAATTGTGGAGAGACGCAATAACTTGCGTCTCTTTTTTATGTTTATTTTCAATTAATGAGACGCAAAATATTGCGTCTCTACGTGTTAGTTGTTAGTCCACTTTTTCACAATGAATCCGTTACAGGTGTTTTAGGAGCTTTGCGTTTTTCGAGAAGCACAACATTTTCAACGTGATGTGTGTGTGGGAACATATCAACTGGCTGAATGGCTGTGACTTTATATGTGTCATCCATCATGGCGATATCCCTGGCCTGTGTTGCAGGGTTACAACTGACATAGACAACTTTTTGAGCACCAGCTGAGATAATCATCTCCACAACTTTCGGGTGCATCCCGGCACGAGGTGGGTCGGTAATGATGACATCGGGAGTGCCATGTTCATGGATAAATTCAGGTGTTAGCACCTTGACCATGTCTCCTGCAAAAAATGAAGTATTGGAGATGCAATTCAACACTGAGTTCTCATGCGCATCTTCAATGGCTTGAGGGACATATTCTATTCCCACAACCTTTGAAGCGTTTTTTGCTATAAAGTTTGCTATTGTCCCTGTTCCGGTATATAAATCGTAAACCGTTTCCTTGCCGGTTAATCCTGCAAACCCACGTGTTACACTATACAATTTATATGCCTGATCAGAATTGGTCTGATAAAACGAAATCGGTCCGATCTTGAACTTCAATCCTTCCATCTCTTCCATGATAAATGGCTGTCCCTGATATAATACAACTTCCAGATCTGAAATAGTATCATTTTTTTTCTCATTGATGACATACATCAGCGAGGTCAGTTCAGGGAATTTAGCATTGATATATTCCATGAGTGGATTGAGCAGGTCGAAATCAGGATAACCCACTACCAGGATGGCCATTACATCACCGGTGGAAGTTGTGCGGATCAATAGATTGCGTAGGAAGCCGGTCCATTTGCGTGCATCATGAAAGGTCAACTCGTTTTTAAGCGCGTATTCCTTTATTGCAAGCCTGATAGCATTAGAGGGTTCTGGTTGAAGATGACAGAAATTGATATCTACTACCTTGTCGAAAAAACCGGGATAATGAAATCCTGCTGCATTATAGTTGCGTTCTTCGTCGGGAACCGAACGTTCATCTTCGGTCAACCACCTTTTACTTGAAAAAGTATATTCAAGTTTGTTTCTGTAATAACGTTGCTTTTCAGAACCTATAATGGGATTGACATCCGGGAAATCAAATTTCCCAATACGGGCAAAATGATCCTCAACTTGTTTCTGCTTGAAAAGAAGCTGATCGTCGTATCCCAAGTTCTGCCACTTGCAGCCTCCACAGACGCCGAAATGTTCACAGAAGGGTGTCACCCTTTTTTCGGAATATGAATGAAAGCGAACGACTTTGCCTTCGTAGAAACTTTTTTTCTTTGCTACTGCCTGAATGTCAACGACGTCGCCGGGAACGGCAAATGGTACAAAGACTACCATATTGTCTACACGGGCGACTGCTTTACCTTCTGCACCTGCATCAAGGATTGTTACTTCCTCGAAAAGGGGAAGTATTTTTTTGCTATTTCTGGACATAAAGGCTAAATTATTTTTGTTCCTGATTTCTTTTTGTAAAGTGTTTACTGTCGCCCCATTCGCCGAAACCGATTTCGTCTCCGGCTAGATGGATGCGGGCTTCAAGACATGTTTTGCATTGTTCTGCTTCTTCATCGATGCAAGGTTTATCTTCATAAAGAAGATATCCTTCGCGATACTGAATAGGAGTAAGGTTGGGCATCAGAATGTTTGCTCCTACTTTAAGTGCTTTTTCACGACCCATTTTATCTATTGCCTGCATGGCAGTTGTTGCTGCAATATTGATATCTTTCATCATGATACGCAGGATGGCGACCATTTTTAATGCAAGCTGAAAACGGTCTACCTTAGGCATCAGCAAATGCCGAAAAGCAAAGAGTGGGGTTTCTTCGTGTTCAATATAAGGACCCATTCCACACATGTCGATATCGAGTTCCTTGAAGAAAAGCAAATCATCCGCCAGATCAGAGGTTGTCTGAAATGGAAGTCCGATCATTACTCCGGTCCCAACGTTATAGCCGATGGTTTTGAGTAGCTGTAAAGCATTTAACCGGATATCATAATCATGCTTTGAATCATGTGGGTGAATCCTGTAATAGAGTTCACGGTTTGAGGTTTCGATGCGGATGAGGTAACGGTGAGCGCCGGCTTCAAACCATTCACGATAAGTCTCTTCTGATTGTTCGCCCATCGATAAGGTGATACCCAGTTTACCTTCGCTCTGGGCTTTGATCTTGTGGAGAAGGTCGGTAACTGTGGTTACAAACTTGCGATCACTGCGTTCGCCACTTTGGATAACCATTGATCCATATCCATTGTCTAGTGCAAAACGGGCAGCATCTAATACTTCTTCTTCGTTGACCATATATCGTTCAACAGCACGGTTCCCTTTGCGGATACCACAATAGTAACAGTCTTTGGAGCAGATATTTGAAAGCTCAATAAGTCCTCTGAAATAGACTTTGTTACCAACATGACTTTTCTTTATCGCAGAGGATAATGTAAATATTTTCTTCCGATCCTTCTGGTCAGCCTCTAACAAAGCGACCAGATCCTCCTTTGTAAAATCCTCTTTGAGAAGGATTTCGTCAATATGGTTTTTCACTATTCCGATGATTGAATTTTGAACTGCAAAGTTACGCTAACTTTTAATGGCACACAAATTGCATGATAATGCTAAAAATGTTATTCGCATTTAATCGAAATTTAATGTCTGACTTTTCTTTTTTTTTCGTAAATTTGAAATGGAATTTTATTTGACTAAGCTCTTTGATTATTGAATTGTATTTATCTGAATTCTAATATAATATATGTTATGAGTGTACTATCAATTAACAATTTTAACATGCTTCAAAGTAAAAGCATGCGCTCTTTTTACAGGCTTTCGGCGAAACTGCTGATGTTGATGCTTGTAATAGCAATGTCAGTGGGAATGACCAGTTGTAATTCACAAAAGAAACTTCTTGCACGTGAGCGGGCAGCCAAAATTGAACAGGCAAAAGTAAGATTGCAATCTTTGCTGGATGACAAAAGTACCTTGACGCTTGATCAGAAATATACAGAACTCAACGCAGTAAAGGCGCAGAATATCAATGATAAAGATGTTGATAATCTGATCGCAAAAGTGGAAGCCAAACTGAATAATGATCGTGATTTAATTCGCAAGAGAGCTGAAGACGAGCAGAAAACCCGTGATGCTGATGAGCGACGAAGACAAGAGGAAGCAAGAAATGTTTCTAAAGCAGGTGACCCAAGATTTGTAAAGTTAAATGAAGCATTCAATATCATTACACAGTCTTCATCTGCAGATATTGCAAACCAGAAGATTCTTGAAGCACTCCAGTTGTTTGCTAATCCTGAAGTTCCGGTACTGATTATTGTCAGCCAGAATGGAGCAGCTAAAGATTATGACCGTCCTACCACTGCCAAAAGATATCTCGAATACCTGAAAGACCAGAAACGCAATGTTAACCAGATTGAAAACATGGTTCTCGACGCCAATGCTAAAATTACTGAATTAGAACTCATTAAGAAATAAGACGGAGACATGAAAACAATAAAAATCACAATAATAGCACTCGCTGTTTTATTCGGATGCAACAATCTATTTGCTCAGGAAACAATTTCACCTGATCGTAAGAAGGCCATCGACAGTCTGGCACTGGAAAAGGTAAGGGATTTAAGCAAATACATTGCTTTGGTTGGAAGTAAATCAACGCCATGGTCAGAGGCTCAGCGCGTAATTCAACGTGCCGAAGAACTCTTTATGCCGGGTAGTGAGATGGGTGTTTCATCAATTTATCGTCCTGAAATCAGTTATTTCAAAGTCCGTGAATATTTCGAACGCCTCATGCGCTTAAACTATGAAAAGGTAAACATTGACTGGTATAATATTGAATATGTAAGTGATCTGGAGCAACAGCCTGATGGCACTTTCGTAGGCGTTATTACTATCTTCCAACGTTTCGAGGGTTTTGATAAAGAAAAAGGGCTGGTTTATCGCGATACTACCAAGAAGGACATAACTATTTATGTTAAGCGTAAAGAAACGCAGATCGGGGGCCGTGTAATAGGTTTCTGGGATGTTCTTTTGGGTGATATTCGTGTGAAAGAAACACATCCATAAGCAATATGACATTGATGAAAGCCGTTGTAGTTATAGCCGTAGGTTACGGAAATAATTACAGCGGCTTTCAGATTTTATTAAAATATTGATCTAAATAATTAATTATCTTATCTACATGAATTTATCCTTCAACTGGCTTCCCGGTTCTATAAAACGTAACGCTTTAACTTATTTAATTCTGGCATTTTTTACTCTATTTTGTTGTAGCAATTTGGCTGCTCAAAACAGTTTAGGTGACAGCAAGTTGGATGCCTCAGCATTGTTTGCTCAAACGAAGCAATTGACGCAGTTTTTCAGAAGGTTTAACGGTGAAGAAGATGCAAAGGGTAATAAATTGGACTCGAATAACACTCAGTTCAGAAATCAGCGTCTACGCACTGAGTTTCTGGGGATCTTGTTCGACAAGAAGAATACCTCGATTACTGATGAAATGAAATCTCAGTTTATCAAGGATGTAACCAATGAGCAAAATGCTAAATTTCTTAGCTTTAGAGGCAAAGATTGGTTTGCAGAGGTCAATGCTGTGTTTACTTATCAGAACAGACCGGTAAATATCTTGATTTATCTTGAGTTGGAGCAAGCGGGGCTTGGTTACAAATGGGTGATTTCTAATGTGTTTTTTGATTCATTTTCTCAGATTTTTTTTCATCCAAACAACAAAGAGAAAGAGTCGTCATTTCTTCATCCCATGAGTCATGAGATCGATTTTATGAATCTGAGAAAAGCCTTTGATGATCCTAAAGATATTGATTACTATGCTCCCAATGACTATACTCCAGACTATCTTACGCTTTTCTTTGTAGAAATTAAAAACAAAAATTTACTTTACAAGACTATCAATAATGTCAAATTTCATTTTCTTCAGATCGATGGATGGTATTTTGAAGTAAATGATTTTAACCGTTCAGGCTTCAATTCAGGATGGCTCGTGTCGAACATGCTGAAAATATCAGATACGGAGAAGACTAGATTGTTAAAAATTTATAATCATGATTAAAATGAGACGATTATGGTTTTTTACCGGAATATTCCTTTTTCTAATTGCATTGAATGTAAATGCTCAGGTAAAGCCGATAAAAAAAACAAATCAAAGGGGAAGAAGTCAAACCAATTCACAACAACAACAATCTAAACAACAAGCAAATAGTCAAACTTCACCGAATCAGATTCCGGTTTTGAAAATGAGTGATTCGCTTCAATCTAATCAGGGATCAATCAGTCCTGAAGATTTGGATAAGTATCGGCAAAGTGCTCTGGATATCGTTAGTTTTTTGGAAGGCACACTTAATTTTCTGGGTGACCCAAGATCTATGATTCGTGAAAAGGAGGTTATTGTAAATGAAAGTTACTCAAAGATATTCTTATCCTCGAAAGTCCAGATCGAAGACGATCTTGATGAAAAACGCAATGTCCCTTTATATAAAGATGTGCAGTCTTATCTGAAGGATGTCGACTTTTTCTTTAAACATGTTTCATTCAAGTTCAGGGTAGATGAAGTTCAATATTTTGTCAATGGCCCTAACAACCTCTATTTTAAAATTGCAGTAACCAGGCAATTGAATGGTAGGAACATTGAAGGGGATACGATCAGTTCAACCAAAGTGCGCTATATTGAGGTTAATCTTGACTCGGAGCAAAACCTGATGAAGATTGCCAGTATCTATACCACAAAAATAAACGAAGAGGAAGAACAGCAAAAATGGTGGAATGAACTGCCGGTAGCATGGAAGTTGGCACTGGGCAAGGGTGTTAAAGTCAATGAAAATGCAGATCTTTCACAGATCATGTATTTTTCAGATTCTGTGACTTTCAGAAAAAATGATGCGATAGAACATCGTGCTTATGATACACTCTCCCTGAGAAAGGAATCTATTTATGCAGCTATTGGGAAAGTTATTAAAATACATGATGTTGATTTATCACACTTTTCGACAATAGACAATCTGGAACCACTCACGAAACTCACCGACCTGCGAAACCTCAATATCTCTGGTACTCATGTCGGAAATCTTACCCCTGTCAGGAATCTTAATTATCTGGAAACTTTAAATATGTCAAAGTGTCCGGTGCAGTCACTTACTCCACTGATATTTATGCAAAGCATTAAAGATCTGGATGTATCATCTTCAGATGTTAAGGATCTGAGTGCTATCATGAATTTCAAGGTGCTGGAGCGATTGAATATAAGCGGTACAAAAGTTGACAGTATCACACCCATCGCTGGATTAACAAGTCTGACTGATTTGCGGTTAAACAATACAAAGGTTTCTGATATTACTCCTGTTCATGATATGACAAATCTGGTTACCCTTCAGTTTTCAGGGACTAATGTTACTAATATTTCCGCAGTATCGGGTTTGAATAAACTAATACGACTTGATTTCAAAGATACTAAAATCACATCCCTGGATTCATTGAAACATTTAAAAACCTTACAGCTACTTTTCTTTGATAATACTCCAATCAGTGATTTAAGACCACTTGAAAGTTTGCCTTCTCTTAAACGCGTGTATTGTGATGCCTCAGGGGTTAAAAAACCTGAAGTCGCAAGGTTTGGTGTAAAGAGGCCGGGCGTTCTTGTTGTTTTTGAATCAGAGGAATTGCAAAAATGGTGGATGGAACTGACCAATGAATGGAAGAAAGTATTCATGTCGCTTGCCTCGATTAGTGCTACACCGGGAAAAGAAGATCTACATACACTCATTGCTAAAACTAAAGTGGATATTGCGAACAATCAGCTTATTCTGAATGTTGATCCTGTCGAAAAGTTTATGAATTTGCAGGTACTCAATATGGCAAATACTCAGATTATCTCTATTGAACCCATCAAAGAACTCACTGACCTTGAAACACTCAATATTTCCGGTGCACGCATTACCAATATATCGGCGCTGCGAAATCTGAAGAATCTGGAAACAATTAACATGGATAAGCTCCCTGTAACTGATTTAGATCCTTTGCAGGGTTTGACGAAACTGAAGTTATTGGAAATGGATGGAATACCGGCTACTAAAGAGGCTAAAGAGACATTACGTAGCAAAATAACGGATTGTTTGATTGTATATCAGACTGATTCACTGCAAAAATGGTGGAATGGATTACCGGTTGACTGGAAAGCTATATTTGGTTATGCATCATCAGTCCCTAACCGGATACAACTGCATCAGATTCAGAATCTGAAAGAGGTTGTCTTTAAAGATAATATCAGGATTACTGATCTCACACCTTTTAAAATGCTTGACCGTGTTCAAAGATTGGAGTTTTCTGGAACATTGATTTCAGATTTGACTCCTCTGATAGGTCAAAAATACCTGAGGATTTTGAAGTGTCCAAATAATCCAATCAAAGAGCTCGGTCCTTTAAAATCGCTACCTGATTTACAGGAACTCAATATAGAGGGGACCCAGGTTCGTACGCTTGAGATACTAGCTAATATTAAAGGATTAATGGCATTGAATGCAGGGGGAACACAGGTAAAGTCACTCAAATATCTGAAGTTGCTTACTTCTTTACAGCGGTTGGAAATATTCAATACAAGGATTGGAACTTTATCTACGCTGGAAACTGTGAAAAGTCTTAAACTATTGAAATGTTATAACTCCAATATTTCGAAAAGAGATATTGCCCGTTTTAAAGAGTCACATCCTGATTGTGAAGTTATTTTCTACTAATGAAAAATACCGGAAAGAGTTATTTGTATATTTGCACTCTTTTTATGGGTTTTTTATGCTAAATAAAATCAAGCTGTTATCCTGGAAGATAATCTTACTTAGATTTGTTGTCTATAGTTTTGCGATTGTGGGTTTTGGTTTATGTGCTGCATGGCTGGGAGTTAAATTGAAACTGACAAATGATCCGGGGGGGGTAGATATTAATGACCGGTACTTTCAGAATGTTACTATTTCTGATAGTCAAAGGCATACTTTACTTTCTGATTCAACTAAACTCGAAGGCCAAAAGAGTCTGGTTTATTATAAAATCATAACGTTAGGTGTATTGCATCCTCAGAATGCAAGGATAATCATGGACTACTTTCGTAGGACTGAAGATATTCATACTGTAGAGCATATGCTTGATGCTATGAGAATTTATATGAAAGATAGTGCTGATTATCATAAACTTGTTTCTGATCGGGAAAAATTATTTTTATATAAAACCAATTCTAAATCAGACAATCTGTTTTGGTGGAGTTCGATAGAAGAATGGCCGGTATTAAAAGCTGCTGTGTCGAAAGATTATAAAGTGATTGATACAGTTGCAAAATTGACAGATATTAGTCCCCGTATTATTAGTGCTGTGCTTATTGCCGAACAGATCAGGTTGTTTGATTCACGTCGGGAAGCTTTCAAGAAATGGATTGCTCCATTGAGAATGCTGACAACTGAAACTTCCTTTTCATGGGGTGTTACAGGCATCAAAGACTTTACAGCCAAGAATATTGAGAAAAATCTGACGGATAGAAATTCAGTATTTTACACTGGTATCAAGTATGAACATTTACTTGATTTCAAAACCAATAACCCTGTTCAGGAGCGTTTTGAACGCATCACCAATATCAAAAATCATTATTATGCATATCTGTATTCGGCTTTGTGTATAAAGCAGCTGGATGCCCAATGGAAACATGCCGGATATGATTTGACTGATAGACCCGAAATCATGGCTACGCTCTATAATGTCGGTTTCATTAACTCGGTTCCAAAACCTGATCCACAGGTTGGGGGTTCTACGATTGATATCAAGGGCAAGGAATATACTTTTGGGTTGTTGGCCTATGAATATTACTTTTCGGGAGAAATGGCAGACCTCTTTCCTTATCCTAATATCAAAAAAGAAGTTATTACTGCACAGAAATAAAGTGCATTAATAACTTCTTCATTCTAATAATTGGTTCTATTGTACGATAATGTGGTGATGTAGGGAGGGCATGTAGCTCTCCAGAGCAGAATCACAGAAAATGTAGGGGCCGCCCTTGTGGCCGCCCACGAGTAATGAAGATTTTTTATGTTTTCCATGGGCGGCCACAAGGGCGGCCCCTACATTTTCTTACAACAGAACCTAATAATTTAAGAATAAATTATTTTACTCGTCCGGGGTATACTTTCAATGCTTCTTCAAGGCACTTTACAGCATTGACCAAATCTTCGTGCTTTAATACATATGCAATTCTGGCCTCATTCTTACCCAATCCCGGTGTAGCATAGAACCCTGTAGCAGGTGCAAGCATAACAGTTTGTCCTTCATAATTGAAGTCTTCGAGTAACCACTGACAGAATTTATCGCTGTCGTCAATGGGTAGCTGGATTACTGAATAGAAGGCTCCTTTGGGCATAGGTGCAAAAACACCTTCGATTTTATTTAGTTCTGTGATGACTGTATTACGACGTTCAATATATTCATTATAAACTTCAACAAAATAATCTTTTGGCGTATTTAATGAGGCTTCGCCTACAACCTGTCCAAGAGATGGTGGGCTAAGTCGTGCCTGGCCGAATTTAAGGGCAGTTGCCATAAGATCTTTATTCTTCGATATCAATGCTCCAATGCGGACTCCGCATTCACTGTAGCGTTTCGAAACTGAATCCAGCAATACGGTGTTGCTTTCAATGCCTTCGAGTTCCATTACTGAAAAATGTTTGTTGCCATCATAACAAAACTCGCGGTATACCTCATCGGAAAACAGAAACAGATCATGTTTTTTTACAATATCACGAAGCTGTTCGAGTTCTTCTTTGGAATAAAGATATCCGGTTGGATTGTTAGGATTACAGATCATGATTGCCTTTGTGCGGGGGCCAATCTTTTTCTCAAATTCAGAGATAGGAGGCAGTGCGAAACCATTTTCAATGCGTGAAGGAACAGGTACAATGTTCACCCCTGCAGAGACTGCAAAGCCATTGTAATTGGTGTAGAATGGTTCGGGGATAATTACTTCATCACCGGCATTCAGACAACTTAAAAAGGCAAACATGATCGCTTCAGAACCACCTGTAGTAATCATGATTTCTGTAAAATCTACATCGATGCCGATTCCTTTATAATAGTTTGCCAATGCTTTGCGGTAACTCTCATTACCAGCAGAATGACTGTATTCAATTACTTTGGAATCGAAATTACGGATTGCCTGAATAGCAACTTCAGGTGTTTTGATATCGGGTTGACCAATATTCAAATGATAAACTTTAATACCTCTTTTCTTGGCTGCTTCAGCATAAGGAACAAGTTTACGAATTGGAGATGCGGGCATTTCTATACCACGGGATGAAATATGGGGCATTTTATAACACTTTTAATTGAATGATAAATCGAATTATCATGCAAAGGTATAAAAAGGGAAATAGATAAAATCTATATAAACTATATTCAAACTTTTTTATTCAATAAAAAAGCACTAAAGTCTGTAATGACTTTAGTGCTTCAATGTTTTTGCTTGTAATTTAAGCAGTTATTCTTTGATGTTAGTTCTGTTTTGCAACAGGAGCTGCTTGTGCGTTTAATTTCTTTTCGGGTAATGTGTTGGCGTCCTTAGGGACTACATTACCGGTGATACTTAATACAACCGGAGAGTTTTTTGAATTGCTTTCAATTGTAACTGTCCTGTTAATTGGGCCTTGTCTTTGCGTATCATATTTAACCTTAATAACGTCAGTCTGTCCGGGGAGGATAGGTTTTTGAGGATACTCCGGAATAGTACATCCACATGAGGATTTGACACTGACGATGATCAAGGGTTCTTTACCGGTATTGGTAAAAGAAAAATCGCAGATACCATTTCCACCTTCATTGATGGTTCCAAAATCATGAACTGTTTTCTTGAAGTTCATCTGGGGAGCATTTGGATTCTCTGCCTGGCTATAAACGAAAGGCATAGCCATAAACAAAGCAGCAATTAATAAAAAGGATTTTACCGTTCTCATATTTTAAAATGTTTATTTTTTATGTTTCAATTAACAAAGATAACGCCATTTTGGTTTAATATCATCAATTTAAGGATTTTTTTGTGTTTTTTTTAGAAATCAATTTTGATTGAAAATCTTCGGTTAAACGGAATAATGACAATACAAAAAATGTTTTATATCAGTGCAATTTAAGAGGTAATAGATTACTTGAATTTTATTGAAATGGTAAAATTGATTAAAACTTATAGTAAATTTGCATGTTTAAATTTTGCTAACTAAAAAGAACAAACAATACATTTTTGTGTTATAATTTTGTTAATCACGTAACTGTTTCCAGCTCAAATCATAACTGGTATAAGGCAAAGAGATGTTTTACTAATTAAAATAAAGAGTGAACACAACAACACAATTAACACTTATTGACGGAAATAACTGGTATTATGGTTTTCTGTCAGGTGCAAAGAAAATTATTGAAAACCAAAAACACATTAACAAAATTAATGTTTTTCCGGTTCCTGATGGTGATACCGGTACCAATCTTGCTTCAACATTACGCTCTATAATTGACAATACAATACCTCATCAAAACTGTGACCGGACCGCTGAATCTATAGCGGATGCTGCACTTATTGGTGCCAGAGGGAACTCGGGGATTATCTTTGCCCAGTTTCTATATGGTATCAGTAATGGTATGAAAGATAAAGAGAAGATTGATGTCAGCACTTTTGCTGAAATCATGCTCGACTCTGTCAAATATGCCTACGATGCCATAGCAAATCCTATTGAAGGAACCATGATTACAGTGATAAAAGCATGGGCTGAATTTCTGTATTTTATTAAAGACAGTGCTGAAGATTTTATTAAATTTTTGCTGGCAGGTCTCGAAAAAGCTAAAGAAGCATTGATAAAAACAACAAGTCAGTTGAAAGTCTTGACTAAGATGAATGTTGTTGATGCAGGTGCACAGGGATTTGTGATGTTTCTTGAAGGAATGCTGGAGTTTCTGATTTCAGGTGTAAAAGCCGATATGGGTTCGCTCGTTGTGGAAGACGATGAAACCTTTGAAGAGGTTCCTCATGAAGAGATCACATTCAGATATTGCACTGAAGCTTTTTTCTCAGGCGAAAAGCTGGACAAACATAAAATACGTGATCAGATCATCGATATGGGAGACTCTGTAGTAGTTGCAGGATCACCAAATAAAGTACGGATTCATATTCACACCGATCATCCTGAAAAAGTATTTGAAAAAATAGCAAAGCAGGGAGCAATCATCAGCCAGAAAGTTGATGATATGGTGATGCAGAATGAAGTGGTTTATAGCCGGAAACATCCCATTGCTTTATTGACAGACTCAACCTGTGATCTGCCTAAAGAGATCATGGATGAGCATCAGATCCACTTTGTCTCTCTTAATCTGATTTTGGATGGAAACGAATATCTGGATAAAATTACTATTTCCGCTGAACAGTTCTATGACATGATGGATAAGTCTTCTGACTTTCCAACTACATCACAGCCCAGCATCAATGATATTAAGAATAAATATAATTTCCTGTCTACACATTATGATTCTGTGGTTGCTGTTCATGCCTCTTCCGGATTAAGTGGTACTTATTCAAATAGCTATACTGCCGGAGATAAGATTAGTAAACAGCAGGGGAAAAAAATATCTGTAATTGACTCTCAATGTTTGACGGGTACACTCGGGCTTTTGATGTATCGTGCTGCATTAGCTCTTGAAGACGGTATGACACATGATGAACTTGTTGTTAAACTGGAAGAATGGAAAAAGAAAACACTCATATTTGTGAGTCCCCACACAATGAAGAATTTCGTTAGGGGTGGGCGAGTCAGTAAAGCAAAAGGATTTATCGCAAAAGTGTTAAATGTGAAACCGGTTATTTCAATGAAGAATGGCGTTGCCGATATTCTGGACAAGGCTTACAGTCTAAAGGGAAATCAAAGGATGGTTTTACGTTATGTCGAAAAAGCTATAAAGGAACGTGGTAAGATCTGGAAATACTGTATTGTCCATGCCAATAATATGGAAGGAGCAAAACTATTTGGTGCTAAAGTTGAATCGTTTACCGGAATAGAACCGGAATATTATTACAATATTTCACCTGTTGTAGGTGTTAATGCAGGAACTCATACATTAGCAGTTTGTCTGATGTTCGAGTAGACGGCTCTGACTGTATATTCTTATTTATGAAAAGGGGGATGAAGTAGTAAATAACTTCATCCCCTTTTTTATGTTTCTAAGTTGTTAGATCAAACAGATTTTTGGGTAACAATCTGCTAGTTAAGTGAAGCGACGTGTTTAGGGATTTTAGGCTTACCTGCCTCAATCCAGGCTGTGTATATCAATTCAGCCATGGATTTGGAAGATTCTGCAAGCAATTTAATGGTGAAACCCTTCGTGCTTTTCCAGAGGTTTTGATAATACAGATCTGAATATTCCTTCCCGGCTGCAGTATATGCAAGGTTATCAGCCAATAGCAATGAATCTTTGTATTTATAATTGTCGTAGATATATTTGAAGATATAAGACTTCACATCTTTAACTTTTTTGACTTTAGAACTCTTATAGTTGATTTCGATTAAATATTTAGCGATCATTGTTGATTCATACCTTGAATGGATGCCTCCCTGTGAAGTCAGTTTACCATCATAATTGTTTGTTAAATGCAATGGCATATGCCCATCACCGACATAATGTCCTAAATAAGCAGTTGTTAACATTGCATTTTTCCATTCTTTCTTCTTGAAATTCTGAACCAAAGCTTTGTATGTTGAATCCGTTGCCCAAGGTAATCTCCCGTTTTTTACCATAAAAGTATAGGTGTATGCCTGTTTTGCAGCGTCCTGATCTTCGATGATTTTATGCGTGGCAACGAAATCAGGAAAATTGTCAATGTCGATAAAGTGTCTGTTTGCTTCAGAGCGGTCGCCATTTCTTACTTTGTCAGGATCAGATGCATGTTCAGTAAGTCCTGCATTCCACTCCTTTAAATTCTTGATTCTATTTGGGAAAAATGAAGTGCTGGATGAATTAATTTTATGATGCCCTTTTTCGCCCCAACTGGCTAAAGAGATACAAAGTACAATAAGAATGCAGCTTCTGAAAATGTTTAATTTCATAATAGTTTGGAATACAGGTTGGTAGATGTGTGGGTTTTAGCAATTGTTATTTAGCCAAAACTATTTATAATATTTCAATTAACTATGAAATAGTTTGTTATTTGTTGTTCTTTGATTTTATTCATATAGAATGTTGTAAAACAGTTAATTATTATTGTAAGTAGACTTTGTATGGAGATCTGGGCTTATGTTTTTTACTGCTTGCCACTATTGATGAATAATAGTATTTTTGCTCAATAAAATTTCCCTGTAATTATTTTTCTTAAGATATTACATGAATTTTTTTTTTTCGCTTCTATTATTGATTCTGATTGTTACACCATATACCTTTTCAAAAAGGCACCCACAAAGGGTACATTATTAATCAAATATTGAACTTATCTTATTATGATAACATCCCAATTGATCGCTCCAAAGAGCATCGTTGTAATCGGAGGCTCCAATGACACAGCCAAACCAGGTGGAAAAGTACTCAAGAACCTGATTGACCATCATTTTGATGGAAAATTATATGTTACTAATCCAAAGGAAACTGAAGTTCAGGGAGTAAAATGTTTTTCAAATCTTTCTGATCTGCCTCAGGTAGATCTTGCAATACTTGCAATTGCTGCAAAATATTGTCCGGAGACTGTTGAACTACTGGCGCGACAGAAAAACACCAAGGCTTTTATTATTCTTTCTGCAGGCTTCCATGAAGAGAGTGAAGAAGGCGGAAGACTTGAACAAATGATTGTCAATACAATCAATGAAACCGGAGGGTGTCTGATCGGTCCAAATTGTATTGGGGTGATGAATCCCAATTACGTTGGTGCCTTCACGACGCCGGTTCCAAAACTGGATCCGCATGGCGTTGATTTTATCTCCGGATCAGGAGCCACTGCAGTTTTTATTATCGAATCGGGTATGCCCAAAGGATTAACCTTTTCAAGCGTTTATTCAGTTGGCAACAGTGCTCAACTTGGTGTTGAAGATGTGCTGGAATATCTCGATGAATCATTTAATCCGGAGACAAGTTCAAAAGTTAAGTTGCTCTATATTGAGAATATCAACAATCCCGACAAACTGCTTAAACATGCATCTTCTCTCATTCGCAAAGGATGCAGAATAGCTGCTATAAAGGCCGGGAGTTCAGCAGCAGGCAGCAGGGCAGCATCTTCACATACAGGAGCTCTTGCAAGCAGCGATGTTGCAGTAGAGGCGCTTTTCCGAAAAGCAGGCATTGTTCGTTGTAATGGCAGGGAGGAACTGACTACAGTAGCCTCCATCTTTCTGCATCCGGAACTGAAGGGGAAAAATATTGCAATTATTACACATGCCGGTGGACCGGCAGTCATGTTAACAGACGCCCTATCGGAAGGGGGAATGAATATACCCGGACTGGAAAGTCCTGAATTGCTTGCAAAACTTTATCCGGGGTCCTCAGTTGCAAATCCAATAGATTTTCTGGCCACAGGGACAGCCGAACAATTAGGAGAAATCATTGATTACTGTGATCAAAAGTTTGATTCAATTGACGGGATGGTGGTCATCTTTGGTAGCCCCGGTCTGTTTCCGGTCTACGAAGTGTATAAGGTCTTGAATGAGAAAATGAAGAGTGCCCGTAAACCCATCTTTCCGGTCTTGCCTTCTGTTGTGAATGTGAAAAATGAAATTGATTATTTTATCTCCCTGGGAAATATTTATTTTCCTGATGAGGTAACATTTGGCAATGCATTATGCAAAGTTTACAACACGCCTTATCCCGCACCTGCAGAAATTGAATTGCCAGTAGTTGATCTTAAGACAATCCGACAGGTTATAGATAATGCTGAAGATGGATATCTTTCACCCGAAAAGGTTCAGACTTTGTTCGATGCGGCCGGTATTCCCCGAGCTGGTGAAGCAGTAGTTGTCACTTCAGAGGCAGCAATTGAAGCGGCAAATAGATTGGGTTATCCTGTGGTCATGAAGGTTGTAGGTCCTGTTCATAAATCTGATGTTGGAGGTGTCGTCCTGAATGTAAATGATGATGAGACCGTAAAAAAAGAATTTGAACGGATGATCACCATCGCAGATACAACAGCCATACTGATACAGCCCATGTTAAGCGGGCAGTATGTCTATGTCGGTGCAAAGTATGAACCTAAATTCGGACATTTGATATTGTGCGGATTGGGTGGAATCTATATTGAAGTTTTGAAAGATGTTCAGGTTGGTATATCTCCTATCTCTTTGACTTACGCACACAAAATGATTCAACAACTAAAGAGTTATAAAATCATTCAGGGAGTGCGAGGTCAGGAAGGAATCAATGAAGATATTTATGCTGAAGTGATTACACGTGTTGCAGCACTCTGTAAGGCTGCTCCTGAAATCATGGAGATGGATATTAATCCATTGATCGGGAATCTGAAAAAGTTAACCGCAGTCGATGCAAGAATTAGGATTGAGTCAGGGTTAAAGAAATAAAACTTTTTGAGAAAAGGATGATTAAAAGAATTGATACTATTCAGCTAATACGTGGTATTGGAGCCCTGATGATTTGTTTGTTTCATCTTAAAGGACTTTTAAATTCTTCAACCTCACATTTTGGAACTACTTATTTTGGTGGTGGTGCAATAGGAGTGTCTCTTTTTTTTATTATCAGTGGTTTCATCTTAGTTTATTCTACAAGGAAAAGTGATGGAAGCATATTGTATGTCAAAAATTTTATCATTAAACGGCTTATTCGCATCCTCCCACTTTATTATATAATGGTGCTTCTATGGGTCTTTGCTTATGACAGGAATCTCGATTACTTTCATAAAGACTATACAACGCTTGTAAATACTCTTTGTTTTATTCCGATTTTTGATTCTCCGGTTGGGCCTTCTTATGGAATGCCGCCACTTAAAGTAGGTTGGGCTCTGAATTATGAAATATTTTTCTATTTTATCTTCGGCATCAGCCTCTTTATGAAACGATTTCGTTGGGTAGCATTATTCGCTATTTTCTTCATTTTAGTGATACTGCTTCCTTTGATTTTGAAAGGATTTGTTTCTTTTAATCCGGCTTTCAATTATCAGTATGATCTACTCTATTTATCACTGATGACGAATCCGATGATGATTTACTTTGCAGTTGGTGTGGTACTTGGACTACTTTACAATTCAAAATTCATGATTAAACCAAAATGGATTCAAACAAGTTTAATCATCCTTTCCTTAGGTTTATTTCTAATGATTTATTTCAGGATTTCGCCTTTTATTGAAAACTTCTTTATCAATTTGTCCATTTGTTGTTCTCTGGTTTTTGGACTTTTGTTTTTCAATAAAGAAAAAGGAATTCGGGTACCATCATTGTTTGTCTATCTGGGTGATATGTCTTATTCTCTTTTTCTGATTCATCCTATTGTTGTCATTGTACTTCCAAGATTCATTAGATTTATTGGATATGGTGGGAAGTTGGGTGGGTTAACTTATTATTTTGTTCTATTAATACTCATTTTTGGGTTGTCCATACTGAGTTATGAACTCTTGGAAAAAAGGCTATTGAAAAGATTAACAAAAGTTTTAATAACTCCTGAAAGAATAAAAATACCACAGTGACTTCAACCAATTATGGAAAAAGAATAAGGGTGTTAGGAAGAATAATTTCAAATAAAAGCTGTGGTATAAACACGTAGAGACGCAATATTTTGCGTCTCTACAGTATCAAAAATATCTGTAAATTCTCAGACTTTATTCATTAAAACCCAAAACCAGTTGTTTCCAATTCGATTCCGAATCCTTTGATTTCATACCGGCAATAGCTTTTAAATACTCAGGATGATTAAACTTTTTAGATGCCAAATAGATATCTTGTATGGCGCCGTTGAAATTAACCGGTTCAATCTGTTTTCCTGTCCATACCTTTTCCTTTAAAAAATATGGTGCCAGACTTTCTATCCCTTTGCGAAGGCTTTTTCCGGATGGAGTGACCACATTCCATAAATCAATGTCTATTTTCTCTGCAAGGATTGCGATCTGAAAGAAAGCATCCGTAACAAATTAGGTTACTTTAAAAAATCTTCCCGTACAGGGCTGAAAGCATCCAATAATACCCCATCTTCGATACACAAAACTTCATGTTCAACATCAGGAGCAGCAAAAAAGCCATCACCGGGTTTTATTATTCTTGTTTCACTGCCAATGGTTAATTCAAAAACGCCACTGACTACATATGTTGTCTGTGAATGAGGATGATGATGCCTGGCTCCGATAGCATCTTTTTTAAATTCAACCTTCACCATCATTATACTATTGTTATATCCCATAATCTGGCGTCGAACACCATTGCCAAGATCAGTCCAGGGGATAAACGGGGCGTATAGAAATTTGAGGCTTTGTGTCATAGCTTAAAAGTTTACAAGTGTTTATAAATGTCATGCAAGTTAATGAAAAAGTTTATCCTAAATTGGATTAAATTGGATGAATAAGGTTTAAGCACAAAATGAATTTAAAGGAATCTTTAACATTTCAATTATTTCCTGAGCCACTCATTCAATGAAGGAACAGTTATGCCGGTTTTAATATTTGCATCTTCAGGTATCAATAATACAGTAAGGGCGTATTTAGTATTGGCAGGAATCGTGACTTCAAATCCAATTTTATTAGTTCCGGTATTCCGTGCACCATAAGTCATTCCGGCATTACATACCTGGTTCCAGTTATTCGTTACTTTTAACCAACTATTATATTTGGAATCCAATTAATAATAACTCCTGTGAATTATTCATATCGAAGTGCATCGATTGGATTTAAGCTTGAAGCTTTTCTGGCGGGATACCAGCCAAAGAATACACCAATAACAGTACATACCAAAAAGGAAAGTACGACTGAAGCAGGCAAAACTACTACAGGCCATTTCATGAGTATTCCAATGAGTTGAGAAGCACCGATTCCAACGAATATTCCAATGATTCCTCCTAAAACACTCAGTAAAATCGATTCAATCAGGAATTGCATCAGAATATCTTTTCCTCTGCCGCCAACTGACATACGCAATCCAATTTCTCTGGTTCTTTCTGTCACAGATACATACATGATGTTCATGATCCCAATTCCACCAACAAGAAGAGAAATTCCTGCAATTGCTCCCAGCAGAATGGTAAGAACATTACTGACCGAACTTGATGTAGTAACCAGATCTTCCTGTGTTCTGATCCTGAAATTGTTATCGGTTCCTTCTTTCAATTTGTGCGATCTTCTCAGTGCCACTTCCATTTCAGCCGCGGCAGCTTTTGTTGCAGTTTCGTTGATTGCAGAGGATTGAATGCTACCAATAGAAGTACTGGCAAGCACTCTTTTTTGAACAGTAGTATAAGGAGCCAATAACAGGTCATCCTGATCCTGTCCAAATGTGTTTGTACCTTTTGATTTTAAAATACCTATGATTGTGAAAGGGATTTTCTTATACCGGATGGAAAGTCCAATTGGATTGGTTCCTTTACCAAAGAGATTTTCAATAACGGTTTCTCCGATCAGACAAACTTTTGCAGCACCTTTTACCTCCTGTTCTGTGAAAATCCTTCCTTCAGAAACATCTATTAGCTTTATTCTAAAATATTCTGTATTGCTGCCAAACAGGCTCGTAGGCCAGTTTTTATTGCCGTAGACAGCCTGTCCGTTAGCTCTTACTTCCGGAGAGATATCACCGATAGAAGGACATTCGGCTCTGATAGCATCCAGGTCTTTAATAGTCAGATTGACAGCACCGGAATTTCCCAACTGGATTCCTCCCCGTTGTTGTGAGCTCGGTTGCACAGAAACAAGATTAGTTCCCATACTGGAAATCTGGTCTGTAATGCTTTTTTTTGAACCCTCACCAATGGCTAACATTGCAATGACGGATGCCACACCAATAATGATCCCCAACATGGTTAGCAATGCCCTCATTTTGTTTCGCTTCAAGGCATAAATAGCTAATTTCAAAAGGTTTGAAATATTCATAGTCTTTAACTTTTGACAGTTTCAATTTTATCAGTGGCAGCTTCTTCAGGAACGGCATCATCTGTCACTGGCAGATTTTTGAGCATTTCCACGGCATTATATCTTTCCGTTACATCTTCAGTCTTAAGGATCTGACCGTCTTTAAAAACAATATTGCGCGAAGTGAAACGTGCAATATCCAGTTCGTGGGTGACAAAAACAATTGTTTTGCCCTGGCTATTTAATTCCTGAAACAAGGCCATTATTTCAAATGAAGTTCGGGTATCAAGATTCCCGGTTGCTTCATCGGCGAGTATTACAACCGGATCGTTAACCAACGATCGGGCTATGGCAACCCGTTGTTGCTGTCCACCTGATAATTGATTAGGCATATGGCCCATTCTATCTTTTAATCCAACTGCAATAAGCGCCTTTTCTGATCTTTCCTTTCTCTCTTTTGCATCAACTTTATTGTTGTAGAAAAGCGGAAGTTCAACATTCTCCAATGCCGAAGTTCTGGGCAGAAGATTGTAGGATTGAAAAACAAAACCCAGTTTTTGATTTCGGAGCCGGGCCAGTTCATCTTTATTGAGTTTTGACATATCAACCCCGTCCAGAATATAAGTTCCTGCATTTGGTTTTTCCAGGCAACCTAGAATATTAAGCATGGTTGACTTTCCGGAACCGCTGGCACCCATTATGGCAATAAATTCTCCTTCAGTAATGGACAGGTTAACTCCTTTTAAAGCCTTAACGATTACATCGCCGACAATGAATTCTTTCTTCAGATCCTTAACCTCTATAATAATTTTACTCATGGCTTTGTTATCTTCCACCTCTTCCACCACGTGTAGGTGTAAATGGACTTTTTACAGTTGCTTTTTTAATAGTATCAGACTTTGTGGTCAGTTTCATGGAATAAATCACCTCATCTCCATTTAAAACTCCCGATACAATTTCTATATTGGTTCCATCACTAAGGCCGGTCACGACTTTAACGGGGTTAATTTCATCTCCCTTTTTCACCCAAAGTATTCCACGTTTGCTGTTTTCCCTTGGGGCTCGTTTGGGACTTCCGTTTAATTGCTGATCAATAGCGGCCTTTGCAGCCTGAGGAAACTTCTTTTGATAATCAGCCATTAGTTTTGGATCAGGTGTAAAACGCAATGCCTTACTATCGACAATCAACAGGTCTTTGGATTCGGTTACAAAGATGCTTGCATTGGCAGTCATGCCGGGCATCAGCTTCTTGTCAGGATTTGGAGCTTCAATAATAACAACGTATGTCACGACATTCGAAGTAACTACCGGCTGTAATCTGACCTGGGTCACAGTCCCCGCAAATTTTAAATCAGGGAAGGCATCTACATTAAATTCTGCCCGTTGTCCAAGCTTAACCTGTCCAATATCGGCTTCATCAACATTGGCCTGAACCTGCATTTGAGTGAGGTCATTGGCAATTGAAAAGAGGGTAGGCGTATTGAAGCTTGATGCAACAGTTTGTCCTTCATCAACAGCTCTGTTTAAAACAACTCCATCGATAGGTGAGAAAATTGAAGCATAATCCAGATTGATCTTGCTTTTAGTATAGTTGGAGTTAGCTCCTGTCAGACTGGCTTTTGACTGATCATAATTCATTTGCGCCTGATCGAAATCGGCCTTGGCTATCAGTTGTTTTTCAAACAAAACCTTGTAACGGTCATAAGTGACTTTTTTGAATTGAAGATCTGCAGTAGCCGACACAACAGTCGATTTGCTTTGTGCCAGTAGCACCCTCAAAGGGGTTTCATCAAGTTTGGCTAGTAATTGACCCTTCTTGACGGTAGAATTAAAATCGACGTAAATCTTCTGGATTACTCCGGAAACCTGGGTGCCGACAGCAACTGTTTTCACAGCCTGAATCGTTCCGGACGCTGTAATTGCATTTGTTATGTCTCCTTTGGTAACCAATGTGGTTTCAAAAGTGATCTCGCCTTTTGAATTTTGGAATGCCTTAAAAGCAAAATAAGCAACCACTATAACTGCTACACCTACTACAAACTGAATAATTGTTTTCCTTTTCATTGTAAATTCTTTTAATCCGTTCTTTAGAAATTAAATGGGATGCCTAGATAAAAATCAAGCGTTTTATAGCTGAAAATCAAATTGTATTTCGCCTGTAAGTAATTGCTTTCAGCACTGTTTGTGTTTGTCTTTTGAATGAGCAGGTCTACTGCATTCATGATTTCCTGGGTGTATTTTTCTGATGCCACAGAATAGGATTCCTGTGCTGCCTGCAATTGTTCTTTGCTGGCGTCAAATTCATTTTGAGCCGTGAATACATTTGTGCATGCTGTCTCAATAGATTTTCTCAATTGGTTTTTAGTGTTTTGCTCATCAAAAACAGCGTTTTGACTATTGATTTTTGCTATTTCAACTGTCGAACTGATTTGTTGATTGTGATAAATAGGAACTGATAGACTTAAACCGATCGAAGGATTGAAGCCATGCGTGAACTGCGAGGAATAAGACTGGCTGTTCATTGAATTAAAACCTGTGCTGACACCTGCATCTAAAGAAATCCGGGGTATATAAAAAGATCTTGCAATTTCAACGCCCATCGAAATACTTTCACTTCGCAAAGCTGCCCCTTTGATTTGTGGTTTGATGGCAAGCGCGATCCGATAAACGCTATCGGGTAATGAATTTCTTGATGTGTTGATCAGGTTGGTCAGATCGGGTTGCTGGATTTCAAAATCATTGGTGATGGGCAATTCCATGAGTTGCATCAACGTAACTTTATTAGTTGTAAGCAAGCCTTGTGCAGTGGCAATATTCTGTTTCTCAATGGCCACTTGTGATTTAACCTGAAGATAATCAGATTTTGAAATGACCCCGAGTTTCAATCTTTCATCTGCAAGACCCAATTGTTTGATAGTGAGTTCAACCTGATTCTGATTGTTTTTAACCAATTCTTCGGCATAGAGTATTTGAAGAAAGACATCCATAATATTCAAACTGATGGCTTCTTTCATCGTTTCAATGTCAAATTCCCCGGCTTTATAGTTGATTTCTGATTGTATTATGCTTTTTTGAAGCCGTAATCCTGCATAGATTGTAACACTCGAGCTTACAGCAAATGATGTGTTGTTTGAGCCGTTGAAAGAATAGGTGTTCGAACCGGCTGAATATTGATCAGCCCATCCAAAATTCTGACGTGCCGAACCATCTACAATCGGGAACCTGCTGGCTTTCACCGCTTCGAAATCAACTTTATTGGCTTCTGTTGTTAAAAGCGTTTTCTGAATCTGGATATTCTTTTGCAGTGCATAATCGATGCACTTTTGAACCGTCCAATTATTGTTTTGACCTTGGGTAGGGGTGAATAGCACCAGCTGAAGAAAAAGGCAAAGTGCTGTTTTGAAAATTCTGGTTATCATGTCCACATAAATTATTAATGATTGTAATATATAGGTATATAGATTTTCGTATTTCCGGAATGCCAAAATGTTTTTAAATGAAGAGGTATAACAGCAGACATATGTAAATTGCACTCAGCTATTCTTTACAAAGATCAAGCGTTTGATTTTCAAAAGTGTTACACAACTTTTTCAATAAGTTACATTATTCCCATATTTTGTTCTGACTATAAGAAACTGTTTAAATTTTCTCCAATTGGAATTCAAGAACGGGTGGAAGCGGTTTTTCTGTTGTAGAGACGCAAAATATTGCGTCTCTACGTGATGCAAATAGGCAGTGTTAGCAGGGTTTAGCATGTCCAACGAATAAACAGAAACTAATTTTAAACAGTTTCTAAAACTTTTCGGAGTTTTTTAAAAAGGGATAATTATTGAAATTTTATTTGAAATTTTTCAGACCATTCTTCGATAATTCTTTGATAAAAGTTTGAATATTGTTTGATATTGAATCAAACCACCGGGGCTTCTCCGTATTTGTTCCGTGTTTTCTCTATGTTTTCCCGGTATTTGTTTCGTATCCTATATACCAGACAAACATGGAGAAAACACGGGTCAGATACGAGTCAGATACCGAGAAGCCCCGGTGGTTTCTACCTGTTTCAAACAATATTCAAACGTTTATCAAACGTTTATCCGGCCATGTTCCAGGCGAATTTGATTTTCTTTTAAAAAGGGGGTTATAAATTCATCTTTAGCGATTTAAATTGAATAATTGTTTGGTTTTTTCAATAAAAAAGCAGTACTTTTGTTGATGAAAATTTAAAGGTTTACGGTGATGAAAAATTCATTACATCTGCTTTTCTACCCAAAGAATCCGGATAACCGCCTTTGCATTTTCGTGCCTTCTTTCCACTCTATTCTTAAAGTTAAAATCAGCTACATCGAAGGCTAGCGTTGCTGTAATCAAAATACAGCAAACAATATAACCGGGGTTAAGAACCTGGACCCGATTAAGAACCTCAGAAGAGGATCTTTTCCGGGCATGATTTTGAACTTTAATTCAATATTTTATTTATTTCAAAAATTATTATTATGGCAACTTTGGTTGGCGTTATAAGATTTGTTGGTAGTATCAAGGGAATCAGAAACTTTAAAAAGCTTCATGATCCAAAAATTTATGCCAGCGAAAAAGGATTCATCGGTAAGAAGCTTTACAAGACGAGTCCAAAATTTAAAAACAATCGTTTAAGCAATGGTGAATTCGGCGGCTGCTCACTGGCTGTTAAGGGAATCAGGAAGGGACTTCTGCAGGTTATTCCTGAGATGGTTGATGCTGCCGTTACCGAACGGCTCATGAAATTCACCAGATTACTGTCGCTGAGAGATGAAGATCATGAAAAAGGGAAACGATCAATTTGTTTTTCTCAATATCGTTCCTTTATGAGCACACTTGAACTGAATAAAAATCACAAGGTTTATGATGCAACAATGTCTGCAATCAGGGGGTCTCATTCGGATTCAAGGACGGCCACAACAATCGAAGTAACCGGGCTTAAAATGCCATTTCGCGTTATTCCCCCAGGAGCTACGCATTACCGGATATTGAGCCACATGAGTGTTGTTTCAGATTATTACTATTCAGAAAACTTCCGTAAATATGGGCCAATCAATTCCCTGGATAGATTAAGCGCATTTGCATATTCTGATATTGTGGAGTTGGGTGGTGTTTTGACTGCAAAGATTTCTATTGCTTTTCCTGAAGGAACGGTGTTGGGTGATGATTGTTCGGTCATTCATTGTTTGGCCATAGAATTTATGGAACCGAATGGTGCCGCTGGCTACAGACCTATTCACGGTGCTTCATTGGAGATGATTGATGTCTTTTAAGCCATTTCAAAATGAAACATCTTTAAGAAGGACAGAAAGTTTATGGCTAACTGTTCTTCTTTTTCATTTCGGGGAGGTATTTCCAGTAGCGGCGGGGCATGGATCGGAGTTGCTGTTTCAGGTTGAGGCGTTCACGGATGGTGACGGCTTTGACATATTGTTGCCAGTATGCCTGATAACCCGCTTCACCTTCTTCCATGACGTTGTCGTTGATTTCTCCGGTTAGCAGGCTGAATTGCTTTGTGTCGAGGGTGATTTCTTTGACATCGTTGAGGTCGTAATAGACGCCATAATCGCGTTTCAGGTCATAGATGATCCATTGCTGATCTTTGTACCTGTCAAGAAAGTGTTGCGTGGCAAGTGGCAGGACATCAAAATCGGGACTCAGGGCTGCAAAATAAATGTCGTCGGCAGTCTTTTGAAATCGCACAAACTGAATGGTACGCATGGCTTCAATCGTCACCTTTCTTTTGATCTGTTTGATCCTTAATACATCCGGATTGGCATAATCGCGATCGACATCGTGTGGCGTGTCGAAGACTAACCGGATGAAGTTAAAAACAGTCTGATCGATTTCTTCCTTGCCATAAAGGAATGCATGAAAGGGGAGCTGTTTGTTGCGGGGCGAGAGTTTATTCTGCAGGCTTTTCCAAACCCTTGCAGCTTTTGCGGACTCTGTAGTGATGTTTATTTCAGTATCGAAGAGGCCATGACTCAATAGCTGAGTTGAAACCACCTTTTCGGGAATCAGTTTTCGTTCGTAAGATTCGAAAACACAACAGAGCAGCCCTTCGAAGGTGCCATCGTAGACAAAGACATTCATTGTGAAGATATATAGATTGAATTTTTGGGCGAATTCAATTCGCCCCTACGGCAAATGTCATCCCGGTAGGGGCGAATTGAATTCGCCCATTTATTGATAAAGACTATCATTGTGGCAGGAGAAGGGGTTGTTTAAACAGATCAAGTTGATTGGATGGCGCTTTTCGTCCCTTTTTAACATCACCGGTCAGCAAACGGTATCTGAGGGTTTCGGCCAACAAATCCTGCCTGTGGGGCATTAGTTCATTGCAGGAGATGAAATATTTGGCGCGTTTCATGACGACACCTATCTTCTTAAGGTTATCATAATTCAGCCGGTTGTGGCGACGAGCCTGGATAATCATTTTTGCCGATTGAACCCCAATGCCCGGGACCCGAAGAATCATCTCGTAATCGGCTTTATTTACGTCGATGGGGTAGATGTGAAGGTTGCGCAAGGCATAACTGAGTTTGGGATCTATTTCAAGGTCGAGATCGGGGTGCTGGGCATTCACGATCTCATCGGCTTTGAAGAAGTAAAACCGCATCAGCCAGTCGGATTGATACAACCGGTTTTCACGCACCAGCGGAGGTTCTTTCAGGGCAGGCAATCGTTGATCATAAGCATTCACAGGGAGAAATCCTGAATAATAGACCCGTTTCAATTGCTGGTCACTGTACAGGCCCGATGCAAGGCTCAGGATCTGATGGTCGCTCTCGGGTGAGGCCCCGATGATGAGCTGCGTACTTTGTCCCCCGGGAGCAAATTTTGGCGCTGACCTGAATTTTTTGCGTTCTGATTTGCTTTCGGTGATGGCATCGCGGATTTGATACATTGGGGTATAAGTGTCTTTGAAGCTTTTATCCGGGGCCAGTAATTTTAAGTGAGTTTCCGTTGGAATCTCGATATTCACGCTCAACCGGTCGGCATAGAGTCCGGCATCGGCGACCACCTCTTCACTCGAACCGGGGATGGCTTTCAGGTGAATGTATCCGTTGAATTTGTGCACAAGGCGAAGGTCTTTGGCTACCCTGACAAGCCGTTCCATGGTATAATCGGGATTGCGGACGACTCCGGAGCTGAGGAAGAGTCCTTCGATATAGTTGCGTCTGTAGAAATTAATGGTGAGGTCTACAATTTCGGTCACGGTGAAAGTTGCGCGGGGGATGTCATTGCTCTTTCTGTTAATACAATAGGCACAATCGTAGACGCAGTTATTGGTAAGCAGGATTTTTAACAATGAAATGCATCGACCATCCTCGGTGAAGCTGTGGCAGATGCCGCAACTGAAGGCATTGCCAAGTCCTTTGCCGGCATTGGCCCTGTTGCTGCCGCTCGAAGAACAGGAAACGTCATATTTAGCTGCACTGCCTAAAATATTGAGCTTTTCAAGGAGTTGATCGTTCATTGTATGGGATTAAAATGTTTATTTTTACCGGTATTATTTTCAATAGTATTATGATTTGTTTTATCGTGATATTATATCCAAACATGTAGAGACGCAATATTTTGCGTCTCCTCCAATGAAGATCAATGTATCAGGGAGACGCAAAATATTGCGTCTCTACACTAGATGGACAAATGGCATACAACATGATGGGTTCATTTCAGATTACAATAAAAACCTGAAAATTAATTCTAACAAAAATACTAATTAAATCAGAATTCTTATTAAATTAGCAAAAAAATAAAACAATGAATTACGTGGCTTCGAATATCCGCTTTCTGAGAAAACAAAAAGAGATGACGCAAGACGCACTGGCGTTGGAGATTGATGTCAACCGTTCGATGATTGGAACCTATGAAGAGGGGAGAGCCGTGCCACGGATTGGCGTACTGCAGACGCTATCTGTTTTCTTTGGGGTCAAAATAGATGATCTTATCAATCGCGATCTGAGTCAGGGAATTCCCGAAAATGTTGACATTAAAGGAACAAAACTGCGAGTGCTGGCAACGGTTGTAGACAAGGATGAACAGGAGATGATCACCATTGTACCTGTTAAAGCCTCAGCCGGGTACATGAGTGGTTACGGTGACAGGGAATATATCGGAACGCTCCCCCGTTTTTCATTTCCGGTTCCCGAATTAGCCCATGAGCGTACCCGGAGGGTTTTTCAGATCAGGGGCGATAGTATGTTGCCGGTTAAGCCGGGGTCATATGTTTTGTGTGAGTATTTGCAGGATTGGACTGAACTTACCGACGGTGAGACATATATTTTACTCACGTTGAATGATGGAATTGTTTACAAAAGAGTATTCAACCGGATAAAGCAAAACAATGAACTGCTGCTGAAATCAGATAATCAGGACTATCTCCCCTATAATATCAGGATCGAAGAGGTCAGCGAAATTTGGAAAGCAATCGGTGTTATTAGTTTTGATCCGGGCAGAGATTCTTCAATTCCAAAACCGGATTCTAAATATTATCAATACGATGAAAAAGGAAATCTGATCAGTGAAAATTCGATCAGTGGTGAAAATCCGGGGTTATATCAGATAGCATCGATCGTGATGGAGATGCGTAAGGAGTTGGATGAATTGAAACACGCCAGAAAATTATAGTTGCTTTTGGTTGTGAAAATTAGTATAATTGTCATTGAAATTAATGAGAGTAAATATTGATAAACAGAATCGAATAATTTGACCTGAACAAAAAGATATTTATTCAGTTTGTAATTGATGTGTAATTTTAGAAACTTAAAAATATTAACCATGAATCAGTTAGATATACTAAAGAATGCAATTTTGATGGAACTAAGGGGCAAGGCTTTTTATGAGCATGTTGCTACAATGACACAAAGTGATGCAGTGCGTAATATTTTTGCATTCATGGCAAAAGAAGAACAATTACACATTGATCAACTTTCGGATCAATATACTCATTTCGTGCATGATAATTCTTTTAAGTTGGCAGAATTTCCCAAGGGGGATAATGGATTTGTTGCCAAGATTATGACAAAAGGGATTTGTGATCAAATCAATGCTGTAAGTTTTGAAGCTGCCGCCATCTCAGCAGCCATTGATTTTGAAAGCAAAGCGATTGAGGTCTATACTCAATCTGCCATTGCGGCTACTGATGTAGCCCAAAAGGCTGTTTTTACCTGGTTGGCAGAATGGGAGAAAGGGCATCACAAGATTTTGAATCAGTTGAATGACGAACTGAAAGAAGCCGTTTGGTATGATAACAAATTCTGGCCCTTCTGATTTTGTTATTCTTTATACTCTTCCAAAGCTTTTAAAAAATTGACAATATGATCGAAAATGATTTCAGAATATGTTTTCAAGCCATTGAAAGCAGTAAACTAAGTGAATTGAGCAATAGTTTGTTTCGCTCTGCAGTAAGATATGCACATATCAGGGCCGAATGGCATTTTATGACGGCTGAAGAAAAACTTGAAGAAGATGAAGAACGTACACGCGCCCATAATGCATTTATTGATAAATGTAATATAATGAGCCGGAATCAGCAATCTGTTGGTGAGGATGGTGCATGGCGTCAGCTCCTGGGTACTGACCGGTTGATTATTGGTGATTTTGCCTGTTATATCCACTGCTGGCTAGGAATCCAGTCAAGATAACTGATCTTCTCTTTGTTTTGAGTAAATACTTGTAGGAGAATGAAAAATTGTTGTTAATTTGTCGGGTGTTAGTAAATTCCGAATATGGGTCGCAATAAAACTGCTTTCAAGAAAATAAAAAATAATGATTCAGTTACGGCAACTGCATTTGATACGGGGTATGAGTCGTTGAGTGGTTTCAATGATTCATTCAAATCTGTCTTTGGCGTTTCTCCATCGAATAGTGAAAGCAAAATTATCATCGACCTTACCCGTTTTGAAACACCTTTGGGGACCATGTTCGCCGGGGCAACAGAGAAAGGAATCTGCCTGCTGGAATTTACAGATAGAAGAATGCTTGAAACGGAGTTTAAGCAATTGACAAAATTGTTAAATGCTACAATTGTGCAGGGTGAGAATCCTCATTTCGAAATGCTACATGCACAACTGAATGAATATTTTGAAGGAAAACGTACAGCATTTACTTTTCCATTGGTGACTCCCGGATCGGCTTTTCAACAAGCAGTATGGAAGGAACTGCAAAATATTCCATATGGGACAACACGATCCTATAAACAACAGGCTATTGCTTTAAAGAATCCCGATGCCGTTAGGGCTATTGCAAATGCAAATGGGATGAACAGGATTGCCATCGTCATTCCATGTCACAGGGTAATCGGTACCGATGGAAGCCTCACAGGTTATGGTGGAGGTTTATGGCGAAAAAAGTGGTTACTCGATTTAGAAAATGAATATCAATTGAAATTATAATGTGTTTGGTATTTCTGTCAGAATTTATAATGTAAGTAATGGAAATAATTTATTGTCGTATTCCCATTGCTGTGAAACTGTTTAAATTTCCCCGTAGGGGATAAATATCAATAGAAATATTCACATAATAAATCTTTTCCCCGTAGGGGATTAACATTAAAGGTTGATGCCACGGCAAAAAAAGGGGAGATGCTTATTTCTATTGATATTTATGCCTTACGGGCAAAAGAAAAAACTAAATTATACAGTTTCTTAGAGATTACCTAAAGGGTCACGTCTTTTGGTTTTCAGCTTCTTGAAGTGTGAAGGGGTAAGTCCCGTCATTTTTTTAAACTGATTTGAAAGATGTGCAACACTGCTGTAATGCATCTTATCAGCTATTTCGGTGAGATTAAGTTCGTCGTAGACCAGGAGTTCTTTTACCATTTCAATTTTATGTGAAAGGTGAAATTGTTCGATGGTTGTTCCTTTTACCTCTGAAAAGAGATTGGCAAGGTAGGTATAATTGTGATTGAGTTTTTGGCTCAGGAAGTCCGAGAGATTTACAGTGTTTTGTTTTTCAGTATAATGAACCAATTCGATGATAATTGTTTTGATTTTTTCAACAAGGATGCTTTTCTTATCATCCATCAGTTCAAGACCATTCTTTTTTAAACCAATGTTCAATATATACTGCTGCTCAGCAGAAATGTCTTCCATTATTTCAGCTTCACCCAATTCAACCACGATAAAATGCAGACCTAATTTCTTCAATTCGGTTTTAACAGCCATTTTACAGCGATCACAAACCATATTTTTGATGTAGATTTTCAAACGAATTAAATTAGTTCATAAATACAAAGATACATTAAAATATTGTGGTTTATCCTCTGAAAATTAATATCTTTGGACAAATATGTCAATCCTTAAAAAAAAACATAAAAACTCTTTTCGAAGTCAAACTGGAAATTATGAAGATTTAAACACTTTCAAATTTGAATTATGGAAGTATTTCCTGGTTTTATTATACTAACATGTATTATCTTGAATTTGTTTAGCAAGTAGATTTTTCAATTATTTATTAAGCAATACAATTGACATTAAAAAGGATTAATAAATGTGCGAATTATGTAAATTATTTTAAATGTTATGTAACTTTTTTTGATAAAATGCAGCTTACCTTTATCCACATTTGATTAAAAGCAAAAATAATTTGAAACTATTTATCAAATACATGGTAAGTGCCCGTTGTAAAAAGGCAGTGAAAACGGAATTGAGGAAACTTGGTTTGCATTTTCTGCTTGTAGAACTGGGCGAAGTGGAGATCATGGAAGAAATTTCCAATGAACAGAGAATGCAGCTGAAAATTGCTTTACTTGATTTCGGACTTGAATTAATGGACGACAAGAGAGCAATTTTGATTGAAAAAATAAAGAAATCGATTATTGACATTATTTATCTTTCGGATGATAAAATTAAAATTAATATATCAGGTTATCTCAGTGAAACCCTTAAACAGGATTACACTTATCTGTCAAATTTGTTCTCGGAAGTACAGGGAACTACTATTGAGCAATTTATTATATCTCATAAAGTTGAACGAATTAAAGAGATGATTATTTATGATGAATTATCAATTACGGATATTGCCTGGAAAATGAATTACAGCAGTGTAGCACATCTTTCAAATCAATTTAAAAAAGTTACCGGCCTTTCGCCTTCTCACTTTAAATTGTTAAAAGACAAAAGGCGTATCCCAATTGAAGAACTTGACAGTTTAAATAATTAAAATTAAAATTAATAAATCTTTTATAGGGTGTCATTAAATATAAAGAATGGAAACAGCATTAATGCAAGAATCACGATATGCCAGAAGTTTGATTGAAGCCAGTTTGGATCCCTTGGTTACGATCAATACTAAAGGAAAGATTACTGACATGAATGAAGCTCTCGCAAATATTACCGGTATTAGTCGCGAAAAGCTTACAGGTACTGACTTCTTTGATTATTTTACGGAACCTCAAAAGGCGCGTGAAGTGTATGAGGATGTTTTTGCAAATGGATCGGTAGCCGATTCTCCACTTACCCTTCGACACAAAAATGGTGAACTGACCGATGTTTTATTTAATGGATCGGTTTATAAAGACAACTTGGGGAACGTATTGGGAGTTGTGATTGTTGCCCGGGATGTTACAGATCAAAAAAGAGTTGCAACCGAACTGATCGAGGCGAAAGTGTTTGCGGAACTTGCAACCACAATTGCAGAAGAAGCAAAAAGCAATGCAGAAACTGCAGCACATACAGCAGAAAATGCGGTAAAGGCAAAACAACAGTTTTTGTCGAACATGAGTCATGAAATACGGACTCCTATGAATGCGATCATTGGTTTTACAAAAGTGTTGTTGAAAACAGATTTATCTGTAAAACAAAAAGAGTATTTAACAGCAATAAAAATGAGTGGAGATGCATTGATCGTGCTGATCAATGATATTCTTGATCTGGCAAAAGTTGACGCAGGAAAAATGGTGTTTGAACAAACTCCTTTTAAACTTTCATTATCCATTTCAGCAATGCTTCATTTGTTTGAGACTAAAATCCAGGAAAAGAATTTAGAACTGGTTAAAATATATGATGACAATATACCGGAAGTCCTGGTTGGAGATCCGGTTCGGTTGCATCAGATAATTTTAAATCTTGTGAGCAATGCTGTGAAGTTTACAAATGAGGGAAAAATCACAGTCAGTGTGCGTCTGTTGAGCGAAGAAGAAGATATCGTCACTTTAGAATTCGCTGTTGCAGATACCGGAATCGGGATACCTGCAATAAAAATTGATAAAATTTTTGAAAACTTTCAACAGGCATCAAGTGGAACTTCAAGACTATATGGAGGAACAGGTTTAGGCCTTGCCATCGTAAAACAGTTGGTTGAACCTCAGGGTGGAACAATCAGTGTGAAAAGCAAAATTGATGAAGGTTCTACATTTAGTTTTACGTTGGGTTTTCAGAAAACAAAATCACAGGCTGAATCCGATGAAGAAGTAATGGAACTGGATACGGAAGTTACCGACATAAAAGTGTTGGTCGTTGAAGATATTCCATTGAATCAATTGCTGATGAAAACTTTGCTGGATGATTTTGGTTTTGAAAGAGACATAGCTTCAAATGGAAGAATAGCAATTGAAAAACTTCAGGCGAAATCTTATGATGTGATATTAATGGACTTGCAGATGCCCGAGATGAATGGTTTTGAAGCAACAGAATATATCCGTAAGACATTGCATTCCAAAATTCCTATTATCGCACTGACTGCTGATGTTACGACTGTAGATCTTGCCAAATGTAAGTCAGTGGGAATGAATGATTATATCGCAAAACCTGTTGATGAAAAACTATTGTACAGTAAAATAGTAGGTTTAGTGAAGAAACCTTCTGGTGTTAAGAATACCCGAACTGAAATAAAAGAATATGTTGAATGTAAAAAGAGGAGATGCATTGATTTGGATTATTTACTTCACCGGACCAAGTCTAATCCGGTACTGATGATGGAGATGATTTCGCTTTACCTTAAACAAACACCACCTTTGATCGATGCAATGAAACAAGGTTTACAGGATAAGGATTGGACAGTATTGTATGGTGCTGTTCATAAGATGATTCCATCATTTTCAATAATGGGTATTAATCCTAATTTTGAAAATATGGCTAAAAAAGTCCAGGAGTTTGCAAGTACACAACAACAGACCGAGGGAATAAATGACATGGTAATACAGATTGGTGATATTTGTACACAAGCCTGTAAAGAGTTGGAAGAAGAATATATTAAGTTTAAAAATGCGAAATCATGAAAAATGATAACAAAATAAGACTTTTCCTGGTTGATGATGACGCCTTGTTTTTAAAGTCACTGGAAATAGAATTTCTCGATCATGCAGATTTTATCATAGAAACCTATGAAACCGGTGAACTTTGTATGGATAATTTGTCACATAATCCGGATGTAATCATTTTAGATTACTTCCTGGATGGAATTGATAAGTTTGCAATGAATGGAATTGAGACATTGGATAAGATAAAAGCGTTCAACCCGGATATTCCTGTTATAATGTTATCTTCACAGGATAAAATTGATGTGGCGATAAGTTGTATGCATCACAGGGCTTTTGATTATGTGGTAAAAAGTGAGACTGCATTTGTGCGTTTACAAAAGATCATCACTACCATATTTCATTATAAAAAAATGGAAAAAGAATTAAATTGGTACATGGAAAGGATGTGACATATCGTTAACTAAAACAGCATAAATGAGTATGATTTTTCAGAAAAGCGCATGTTGGTTTTAATTTTAATATTTGCTATGATCTAAGGTGTCGTTGTAATCCTGATTCTACAAACAGTAAGAAAAGAGAGTGTTGTTAATATAACAACGCTCTTTTTTTTTATAATACATTTTGCACATTTTCCTGGAGTGGCATGTGTGAATGATGTAACATATTCCCAAAGTTATGTAACACTTTCTTTGGCGTGGTAAGCCATCTTTGTATTGAAATTATTTATTAATCATATAATCTGAAAGAGATGAAAAATTTAACCGAATTAAAGGGTAACTGGCAGGAAACAAAGGGTAAACTGAAACAACGTTTCGCAATGTTAACCGACAATGATTTGATGTTGTTAGAAGGAAAAGAGGATGAAATGTTAGGCAAATTGCAGAAAAAACTTGGCAAATCAAAAGAAGAATTACACAAGATTATTTCTGAACTATAATCATTCTAAGTAAGGCGAAAGTTATTTAATTAAAATTCAATTACTAATAAATTAAAATCATTTAATATTTAAATACAATGAAAAAAATATTTTTTACACTAGCTATAGCAGCGCTTTTTGCAGGAACACAGCTAACCGGTTGCAGGTCGTCAGCTAAAAAAGTTGAAGTCGCACAAGAAAATGTTGACAAGGCAAATCTGGAATTAGACCAGGCAGTCAAAGACTCAATTCAACAATTCAGAACAACATCTGAAGTGAAAATCACAAAATATGAAAAGGGGATTGCCGAATTTAAAACAAGAATTGCTAAAGAGAAAATTGAGAACAGAGCCCAATATGAAAAGACATTAGCAAAATTGGAAAAAAGAAACAATGAATTAAAAATGAAGCTGGCTAATTACAAATATGAAGAACAAGCCAAATGGGAAGTCTTCAAGGCTGACTATAATCGCGATATGGATGAACTTGGAAAATCATTTGATGATTTAACCATAAAAAAATCAAAATAGATCATAAATCAAAAAACATAAGAATTATACTAATTAAATTAAATTAAATGAAAGTTTTAAAATTAATTGTCATTGCGATTGTATTGTTCCTGGCAAATCCGGTCCAGGCTCAAATATCGATCAGACTGAATCTTGGTTCTCCTCCACAATGGGGCCCGGTGGGTTATACTCATGCAAGGTATTACTACCTGCCTGATGTTGAATCATATTATGATGTCCAAACATCAATGTTTATTTATTTGAATGGCGGCGTATGGGTTCACAGAGCATACCTTCCAACACGTTACCGGGATTACGATCTCTACAGCGGATACAAAGTAGTGATGACTGATTATCATGGTACACGACCATATTCCAATTATAATGTTTACAAGACAAAATATGCGAGAGGTTACCGTGGACAGGAACAACGAAGCATTGGGCAACGGCCCGGAAAAGGAAATGACAACCATCAGGTAATGCAGAAAAATGAAAATGCAGGACGTGGCAATGGTAAAGATCAAGGTAAAGGCAATGATAAAAATCAGGGCCGGGGTAATGGAAAGAATAAATAATCTTTTATAAACAATTTAAAATCAACTATCATGGGAAATCTACTTTATCTTATTGCAGTAATCCTAATTATTGCCTGGGCAATTGGATTCATCGGCTACAGCGCCGGAGGTATTATTCACATTCTACTTGTTATTGCAATAATTGCAATAATATTTAGACTTATTCGTGGCGACAGAATTTAATTCATTACAAACATTCATTTAAACATTTTAAAAAAATCACATGAAAAAAATCACTTTTTGTTTAATCGCATCATGTATGATGTTCTTAACATTTCAACCAAGTCAAACAATTGCTGCAACCAAACCAACTACTACTACTACGGAAGTGGTTACCAATACAGCTGAGGCTGCAAAAGCTAAAACAATGATTTTGAGGCTTAACGAAATCAAGGATATGGATAAGTCTAATCTGAGTTCATCTGATAAGAAAAGCTTACGTAAAGAAGTTCGTACAATCAATCGTGAACTTAAAACTATGAATGGTGGTGTTTATCTATCAGTAGGTGCAATCATCATCATTATCTTATTGCTTATCATTTTATTATAAACGATTTTAAAAAACACACATTATGACTGCAGGAAAAATTTTATTAGGAGTAGTTGCCGGTATTGCTACCGGTGCCTTATTGGGTGTCTTGTTTGCACCAGAAAAAGGCTGTGACACCAGAAGGAAAATAGGTCAGAAGAAAGATGATCTTACCGATGATCTGAAAGATAAATTCAATAGTTTTTTGGATACTATCTCTCAAAAATTTGAAGTTGCAAATGACGAAGTATCTGATTTTACAGATAAAGCAGAAGTCAAAATAAATGAAATGAAAAAGAGTTAGAACTCTTTTCAGTTAAATCATAACATTTCAATTTGTTAATATTTCAAGAACATGGATAAAGAATCATTGAAAACCGGAACTCCGCTTATAAAGGATATCAGTTCACTGAATATGTCATTGCTCATTTTTGATTTACCTAACTTAATCAAAATGATGAAACATGAACATATTTCCTCTACAGAGGAACCCAATTCAATGATTCTTTTGAATTGTTTGGATAAAAAGGTTGTGCTTATTTTATTACATGGAGGCACAGGATTCAGATCTTTTCAGTCTAATGACGCTGTTACTTTCCAGATTATTGAAGGAACGTTAACTTATCATTCTCATAAAGAATCTGTAATTCTTGAAAAGGATCAGTTTCTCACACTTGATGAAAAAATCGATTACAATTTGACAACAAATGAAGAAACAGTATTTCTTTTAACTATTGCAAACAGTAATTTACAATATACCGCTAATTAATTAAGCGGATTTTCAATAAAAAATAAATTTATCAATACCAAAGCCATGAATGACAATGAGAAATTGATTGAATCACTCTTAGAGCGAACCATTGAATATGGCAAAACAAGTCTTGAATTAGTGAAACTTAAAACGTTGGATAAAACATCTGAAGTTGTTTCCTCATTCATACCTCATTCGATTGTGTTTTTTTTTATAGCCTCTTTATTGTTTTTTTTTAACCTCGGATTAGCTTTCTGGTTAGGTGAAATCATGGGTAATAACAGTTATGGTTTTTTTTTGGTAGCTGCTTTTTATGGCGTTCTGGGGATAGTGATTCATTTCTTTATGCATGAATGGCTTAAAGAAAAAATCTGCAATTACATTATTAAACAAGTGCTTAAATAGTGCCACATGGAAAAGATAACTACTTCCGCCGAACTTAAAAATGCTATTCAATTATTAGAGGTTGAACAATATGTTAGCGGGCAAGAGCTAAAGGAACAATTATTAACTACTTATGAGAGTTTTAAAACAGCAAACCTCTTTAAAAACACGCTAAAAGAAGTTGTTTCTTCACCATTTGTGATTGACAACCTTATCGCAACCGGCATCAGTATGGCCACCGGTTATCTTTCAAGTAAAATATTAGCAGGCGTATCCGGTAAAATAGCAAGAAAACTATTAGGTACTGTTTTGCATTTTGGTGTTAAAAGAGCAGGAAACCCTCTACAATCTGTTAAATCTATAGGTCAGAATATCTTACATCATTTTTTTCATAAAAAGAAATCTATTTCCTAACCGTGATTGAAAAAGAATTAAATCTGCCATTTTACCTAAAGGCAACCATCACTCTTGTTGGCCTTTTTGCCTTTTTTACGATTATGTACATCGGGCAGGACATCCTTGTTCCTGTCGTTTTTGCAGTTATTATTGCAATCTTACTTCATCCGGTAGTAAATTTTTTTATACGATTAAAAATAAATAGGGTAGTAGCTATTATAATTACTTTATTGCTAACATTTATCGCCCTGGCTGCATTTGTAGATCTTTTATTTTCACAAGGCCATATGCTTTACGAATCATGGCCTAAACTGATTGATAAGTTTACAGTGATACTCAATCAATCAATTACCAGTATATCAGGATATTTAGATATAGATCCTCAAAATATCCATGAATGGATTATAAAAACCAAGGGTGAAATCATCAATTCCAGCAGTGCTGCAATTGGAAAAACAATCGTCTTTTTTGGCAGTGGTGTAATGCTGTTGTTACTAATTCCTACTTATACTTTTATTATATTATATTACCAACCTCTTTTACGTGAGTTTATTCGTAAGCTTTTTGCCTCAAGCAACCAAAGTCATGTAAATGAAATGGCAACACAAACCAAAACACTTATTCAACGATATCTTTTTGGATTGGTTATTGAATTTGTCCTGATGTCAATTTTAAATTCAACTTCTCTTTTGTTACTGGGTATTCAATATGCGATTCTGCTCGGTACGATTGGTGCAGTGCTCAACGTCATTCCATATATCGGAGGAATCGTAGCAGTCGCATTGCCTATGATGGTTGCTGTAGCCACAAAAACTACAGCCTGGTATGCCGTATACGTTATGATAGCCTATTACGTCATCCAACTTTTTGACAATAACTTCATCGTACCTATAATAGTTGCTTCAAAAGTAAAATTAAATGCACTTTTCTCAATAATCGTAGTATTTATTGGGAATGCTTTATGGGGAATACCGGGTATGTTTCTTTCTATACCACTTCTTGCCATTGTGAAACTTTTTTGCGACAATATCGAACCCTTAAAGCCATGGGGTTTTTTATTGGGCTATACTATGCCACCATTGATTAAACTAAAGCCACCAAGGGTTAAAATAAAGAAATAATTTAAATAAATGGTTATATACCGGACTGATTATTTCTACTCATCACAAACTTAAATAAAAAAACTTAAACTAAAAAATAATGAAAAATATAAAAAGTATTGCTCTTGTACAGAATGATGTCATTATGCAACTTCAAAAAATATCGGAAATGGAAAATATAACTCAGCCCAAATTTAATCCGGAAAATTATAAACTGATTCAAATCAAGGGAAAGACAGTTGATCATGCTGAAATATTATTTATTACTTCATATCCGCCCCGGGAATGTGGCATTGCAACCTATTCACAGGATCTGATCAAGTCACTGGAAAATAAATTCAGTAATTCACTATCTATTAAAGTTTGTGCATTAGAACCGACAGATGTGAATTATGTTTATCCCGAAGAAGTAAAATACACGTTAAATACTTCAATAGCGGCCGAATATAAAAAAATGGCTGTAACCATTAATAAAGACAGTAAAATAAAGATTGTCATGGTTCAGCATGAATTTGGTTTCTTTAGAGTTCAGGAATCTGCTTTTCTCCAATTCTTATATGATCTGACAAAACCTGTTATAATTGGTTTTCACACAGTATTGCCTCATCCCGGTGAAGAATTGAAAGCAAAGATCAGGGGTATTGTAGCTGTATGTGAATCAATAATTGTAATGACACAAACTTCTGCCGATATTCTTACAAATGATTATGGCATTTCTGAAGAAAAAATAAATGTGATAGCCCATGGAACTCATTTAGTTACCCATGTAAACAAAAAAGCATTAAAGTTGAAATATGGTTTGCAAGGTCGGAAAGTGCTATCAACATTTGGACTGCTTAGCTCGGGCAAGAGTCTGGAAACTACAATTGAAGCATTGCCTGCAATTGTTCAGAAAACACCTAATGTTGTCTTTCTGATTATTGGAAAAACTCATCCTGAAGTTGTAAAAGAAGATGGAGAAAAGTATAGGGAGATGTTGGTTCAAAAAATAGAACAACTTTCACTTCAAGACCATGTGATATTTATCAATAAATATCTTAAATTATCCGAGTTGTTGGAATATTTACAACTTACAGATATTTATCTCTTTACAACCAATGACCCTAATCAGGCAGTAAGCGGAACATTTGCGTATGCAATGAGCTGTGCATGCCCAATAATCTCAACGCCAATTCCCCATGCAAGGGAATTGATAACCAAAGACACCGGAATAATTTTCGATTTTCGAAACTCCATAAAATTGAGTGAAGCTGTTAATCGATTACTCAGTAATGACAAATTGAGAAGAAATATCAGTGTTAATACGTTACAAAAAATAGTTTTTACCGCATGGGAGAATTCTGCCGTTGCTCATGCAAAGTTATTCAGCAAGACATCCGGAGATAAGATCGTATTGAAATATAATCTTCCCGAAATCAATCTAAACCATTTAAGACTAATGACAACCGGTACAGGGATCATTCAGTTTTCAAGAATCAATCAGCCCGATCTGAGCACCGGTTATACGCTGGATGATAATGCCAGGGCGATGGTTTCGATGTGTATGTATTTTAAGTTAGCAGGTGACAAAAAGAGTGTAAAGGAAATAAAGAAATATCTGGCATTCATAAAGAGCTGTCAACAACCAGAAGGCAATTTCTTAAACTATGTTGACAAGGATCTAAAGTTTACGGGTCAAAACAATACAACAAATCTGGAGGATTCCAACGGTCGGGCTATATGGTCTTTAGGTTATTTGATTTCAATGGCTGACTTACTTCCTGACAAAGTCATCACTGAGGCCAAAGAAGTTTACATTAATTCATTGCGTCAAATTGATAATATGAATTCTCCGCGGGCTATGGCATTTGCAATCAAAGGAATATATTACTCACAGCTTACTACAAAGGCTCCTGAAGATCTTGTTATTTTAAAAGCTTTCGCTCAAAGATTGGTTCGGATGTATAAACACGAATCAAGTAAAAAATGGGATTGGTTTGAAGGCTATCTAACCTATGCCAACAGTATTTTACCCGAAGCAATGTTGTATGCCTGGTTGATGACAGGTGAGGCAATCTATAAAAGAATCGCTGTTTCTTCATTTAACTTTCTCTTATCAAAGATCTTTAATGAAAACGGGATAGAAGTCATCTCTAATAAAACATGGCTGAAAAAGGGAGAAGAAGCCGGACGTTTTGGTGAGCAACCTATTGATGTTGCCTATACAGTCATGGCTTTGAGTAATTTCTATAATGTGATCAAAGACGAAGCGTATCGTCTGAAAATGGGGATTGCTTTCAATTGGTTCCTGGGACAAAACAGATTGAACCAGATCATTTATAATCCATGTACCGGTGGTTGTTATGATGGATTAGAAGAATTCAATGTGAATCTTAACCAGGGAGCAGAATCTACAGTGAGTTATTTGATGGCAAGACTGACAATAGAAAAATATAAAAAGGATATGTAAATAAATAATTCACATATAGAAGTGATATTGTACAAGGTGTGAATTATGTAATTTATTTCCAAAGTTATGTAATACTAATAGGTTTTAGTTTATTGACCTTTACACTTTAACTTATTCAAAACTAAAATCTATTATCAAGAAAATAATTACATACATGAATCGGATATAACCCATTAAACAAAAAAAAAGTTTGTCAGATAGGGTTAGGGGAAGGGGATTAACGTAGTTGATTATTGAAAGTCAATTCAGGAATGTAGTCGTTTTTGGAATTAATGTTTTTTACAAAATTACAATAAATTGAATGAACTCAAGATTTTGAAAGGAGCCTTAAACGGGTAACCTCTTTTCAGAAAGTTTAAATACTAATTTTAAAAATGTAATATGATGAAAACAAAACGACTGAAATTATGGATTCCCGCAACCGTAGCCCTTTTCCTGGTAACGTTGCTTAGTGGATGTAAAGATGAAAAAGTAGGAATTGTTGGTCTATGCCCAATTGTGGTATCAACAGTACCTGCAAACCTTGCAACCAATGTTCCGCTCAATCAAGTGATTACAGCTACTTTTAATGAAAAGATGAATCCTGCAACTATTACGGATGCATCATTTACCTTAACAGGTGCAACGCCAATCGCAGGAATAGTTACTTACAACGGATTAACTGCAACCTTTACACCGTCCAGCCCCCTTCCAGCCAACACTAAATTAACCGGGGTGGTTAAAAGATCGGTTAAGGATTTAATGGGTAACTTACCTACCGCCGATTATGTATGGACATTTACAACACAGGCATCGCCCACTGTGTTTACTGATCCGGCAAATCTTGCTACAGAAGTTCCCCTTAATAAAGTTGTCACTGCGATCTTTAGTACTCCTATGGATCCTTTGACTATTAATGCAACAACTTTTACAATAAAACAAGGGACAACAGTAATACCAGGTTCATTCTCTTATCTTGGTTCAACAGCTTCATTTACACCAACCAGCGCGCTTACACCCAACACGATTTATACCGGAACAATTACTACCGGAGCTAAGACTGTATTGGGTACGCCTTTGGTAAATAATTATGTATGGACATTTACTACCAGTGTACCGCCGACAGTAATTACTGATCCGGTAAATAATGCTACTGGTGTAATCCTTAATAAAATAGTTACTGCAACCTTTAGTGTTCCAATGGATCCGACTTCCCTTACTGCAACAACTTTTACAATCAAACAAGGGACAACGCCTGTCATAGGGACAGTATCATATAGCGGTTCAACTGCAACTTTTATACATCCTCTCGCTTTTGCTCCCAACACCGTTTATACCGGTACAATTACTGCCGGAACAAAGAATGCATTAGGCACACCATTGGCTGCTGACTATGTTTGGACATTTACCACCGGTATATCGCCAACATTGACGACTGACCCGACAAATAATGCTACGAACGTAGTATTAAATAAAATAGTTACAGCTTCCTATAGTGTACCAATGGATCCCTCGACTATAAGTGGGACAACATTTACCCTTGCAAATGGGACTAACCCGGTTGCAGGAACAGTTACATATAGCGGAACAACTGCCTCCTTTACACCTTCAGTTAATCTATTACCCGGTACTCAATATACTGGTACGATTACTGCAGGAACCAAAAGTTTGGCAGGTATTCCATTAGCAGTAGACTATGTATGGAAATTTACTACAGGTGCAGTGCCAATAGTTAATTTTATCGATCCATTAAATCTGGCAACAAGTGTACCTGTTAATAAAGTAGTTTCCGCAAGATTTAGCTTGCTAATGGATCCGTTATCCATTAATGGAACGACGTTTACATTGAAACAAGGGACAACAGCAGTATTGGGAACTGTCGACTATGACGGAACAACTGCATCTTTTGTGTCTGCCACTAATCTCTTACCAGGCACTCAATATACAGCTACTATTACTTCCGGCGCTAAAAGTATGATCGGTATTCCAATGGCTACTAATTATGTATGGACATTTACCACTGTAGCAGCTATCGCACCAACTGTGATAACTACTGATCCGGCAAATAATTCTACTGGTGTAGCACTGAATAAGACAGTTTCCGCAATCTTTAGTATGCCTATGGATCGGACGACTATTGTTTCACCTGCGACAACTTTTTCTCTGGCAATTGGGACAACGTCAGTACCAGGTACAGTTTCATATACCAGTACGACTGCATATTTCGTTCCAACAAGTAATCTTATAGCAAACACAACCTATACTGCTACAATTACTACTGCAGCTAAAAGTACACAAGGTACGCCAATGGTAAGTAATTATGTATGGAGCTTTACAACACAACCCCTTGTTGTGCTGCCTGTAATAAATTTAGGTGGTATGTCTGTTTTCGGTGCTTTTGGAGGAAATGCAGGGATTACTAACCAGGGATTAAATACGATAATCAACAATGGAGGTATAGGCACTACTGCTGCTTCTACATTAGTAACCGGATTCCATGATGGGTTAACAGGTGATGTTTACACAGAAACACCGTTAAATGTTGGAAATTCAACTGGTGGAATATTCGCAGCTCCTCCAGCTCCCGGAACTGCTGTCAAAGCTGCTAAAGCAACTCAGGCTCTTGTTGATGCCAACGCTGCTTATATTAGTATTTCGCCGGCTAATAAACCAGGTGGTAGTGATCCAGGTGCAGGTGAATTAGGTAATTTAACTTTAGCCCCGGGCGTCTATATGTCTGCCAGTGGTACCTTTAAAATCTCCAATGGACCTCTTACGCTGGATGCTCAGGGCGATCCGAATGCTACATGGATCTTCCAGACAGCAGCCGGGTTAACAGTGGGTATTGCAGGACCTGCAGGTGCACGTAGTGTATTAATGATCAACGGAGGCCAACCTAAAAATGTATTCTGGTATGTTGGTAGTGCAGCAACTATTAATGGAGCAGGAGGTGGCGTTATGGTAGGAAACATTATTGCTTATTCAGGAGTTACTTTCTCTACACCCGGTGTAGCAGTTCAAACGGTACTAAATGGCAGAGCGATTTCTCTGGTAGCTTCAGTTACTATGGTAAACACAACCATTAACGTTCCTAATTAGTATATAATATTGGTTATAAACAGACAATTTAATCCCGCCGAAAGGCGGGATTAAATTAAAAAAACATAAAACAAAAATATTAAATCAAAAAAATATGAAAGCTAAAACTAATATTAAAAAAGGATCGCGCTTAAGAGGATCCCCATATAGCTTAGCCATTAAAAGTGTCATTTTAAGTGCATTTATGATGATAAGCATTCAGATGTCTCTTCAGGCACAACAAGCACAGTATACCACTCCATCTTGGTGGTTTGGTGGTGCTGTTGGTGCAAATTTTAATTACTATCGTGGCACCACTCAGCAATTGAATTCAGATTTAACAACTCCTGCTGCTTTTTATCATGGCAAAGGTGTTGGACTTTATCTTGCCCCTCTTTTGGAGTATCATGCCCCAAAAACAGCATTAGGTTTCATGTTACAATTGGGATATGACAGCCGTGGCGGTAAATTTGATCAGGTAATTACTCCCTGTAACTGCCCTGCAGATTTAGCCATTGATCTTACTTATGTTACAATAGAACCGAGCTTGCGTATTGCTCCATTCAAATCTAATTTTTATATTTATGTAGGCCCACGTTTTGCTTTTACTCAGGAAAAGTCATTTACCTACAAACAAGGAGTTGATCCTGCTGCTGTTCCTGCACAGACACCCAATCCTGATGTCCAAGGAAATCTAAGTAATGTTCACAAATCGCTTATCTCAATGCAAGTAGGTGCAGGAATTGATATTCCACTCTCATCAAAGTACAATCACACACAATTTATGCTCTCTCCTTTTGTTGCTTTTCATCCCTATTTTGGTGCCGAACCACGTTCAATCGAAACATGGAATGTAACAACTTTGAGAGCTGGGATTGCACTTAAGTTTGGGACTGGTCATAAAATTGCAGTACCTGAAGCAATAGTCGCACCATTACCTGTTGCGGTTGTAATAGTCGATCCTGAAGTCCAGTTTACTGTTAATTCACCAACGAACATTCCTACTGAACGCAGGGTAAGAGAAACATTTCCACTTCGTAACTATGTTTTTTTCAACCTGGAATCGACAGTGATCCCGGATCGTTACGTTATGCTCCAGAAAGATCAGGTAAAAGAATTCAGAGAAGACAATCTGGAAGTGTTCAAACCTAAAACTCTGTCAGGCCGAAGTGCACGCCAAATGACTGTCTATTATAATGTATTAAACATACTCGGTGACCGTATGATGAAAAATCCTTCGGCAACTGTTACCCTGGTTGGATCGTCAAATAATACACCCAAAGAAGGTCGTGAAATGGCAGAATCAGCCAAGACATATTTAGTAACAGTCTTTGATATTGATCCTTCAAGAATTAAAACAGAAGGAAGGAATAAACCTGTTCTTCCATCTGAACATCCTGGTGGTGTAACCGATCTTGTACTTCTTCGTGAGGGAGATCGCAGGGTATCTATTGAGAGCAGTTCACCAGCTTTACTGATGGAATTCCGGAGCGGACCTGATACTCCTCTGAGGCCCGTTGAAATAGTCGGTATCCAGGAAGCCCCAATTGATAGCTATGTTTCGTTCAATGTAGCAGGAGGCGATAACGCATTCTCAACATGGTCTTTGGAAATCAGTGATGAAAATGGAACTATGCAGAATTTTGGACCTTATACACAGGAAAAAGTAAGTATTCCAGGAAAAGCAATTTTAGGTACCCGTCCTGAAGGAAATTACAAAGTTGTGATGATAGGTCAGACAAAGAGTGGTAAAACGGTAAAGAAGGAATCTACTGTACACATGGTACTTTGGACACCTGCTAAAAGTGATGAAATGCTGAGATTCAGTGTGCTCTATGAATTCGATAAATCCAAGACCATTGCACTCTACGAAAAATATCTCACTGATATCGTAACACCTAGGATTCCAATTGGTGGAACCGTTATTATTCATGGACATACCGACATTACTGGAGAAGAAGCCTATAATCTGAACTTGTCAATAGAACGTGCCAACGACGTCAAGTCTATTATTGAAAAAGCCCTGTCGAATGCCGGTAGAACTGATGTTAAATTTGAAGTGTCTGGTTTTGGTGAAGACCTGACAATGGCTCCTTTCGACAACAAATATCCTGAGGAACGCTTCTACAACCGTACGGTTATCATTGATATTATTCCTGCGAAATAAGTTTTTATAGTTATTTATAATTACATAGTAAAAAACAGAGACCTTGATTTAAGGTCTCTGTTTTTTTGTGTTTTGTAGAATGAACTTATTTCATCATAAGCTTAAAATACAATAAAAATCTAAATCAAGTAAATGTGTGAATGATGTAACTATTAGATTTAGTTGTGTAACAATACCGCATCAGGATGTAACCATCTTTGCCAGGTGATTATTAAATCACAAAAATTCATATTTTAAAAAAGGATAAAATGAAAGTTAAGAATGTTTTACCAATTATTGCAATGCTTTTGGTACTTATAGTAGCCGGATGCAAGAAATATGTCGATCCCGGAGTACGCCCTATGGTGACTTCAACTAACCCGATTAACAAAGCTACAAACGTAGCCATCAATAGTAAAATATCAGCAACATTTAACGTTGCAATGGATCCAACAACGATCACGAATGCTAAATTTACATTAATGCAGGGTACTACTCCGGTTTCAGGAGCTGTGGCATATGTAGGCGGAACAACGGCAACATTTACCCCTACTGCAAATCTTGCAGCCAATTCAGTTTATACTGCTACAATTACAACCGGCGTTACTGATGGCAATGGCAAAGGAATTATTAAAGACTATGTTTGGAGTTTTACAACCAGTGGCGTTGCAGATTTAACACCACCTACAGTAACTTTATCCGATCCTGCAAACAATGCAACAGGAGTGGCATTTAACAAATCTGTCGCGATTACTTTCAGTGAACCGATGGACCAGTCAACTATTGCAGCTTTAACTTTTATGTTAAAGGACGGTACAACTGTAATACCAGGTACAGTATCATATTCTGGCGTGACGGCAACCTTTACACCGACTGCGAACCTGTCACCATCAAAGCTTTACACAGCGTCCATAAAAGCAGGCGTTAAAGATGTAGCAGGCAATGCATTGGTAAGTGACTTTACAACTGGTTTTACCACAGCCAACTCACCTGACATTATTTTACCAAGATTAAATTCAACAGACCCACTCTTCAATGCAACTAATGTTTCTCTGAACAAGGTAATTGTAATAACCTTTAGTGAACCAATGGATGCTACAACAGTCACAAATTCAACCTTTACTTTAATGCAGGGGACAACAGCAGTTTCAGGTACAGTAGTTTATTCAGGAACGTCTGCCTCATTTACTCCTTCAGCATTACTGGTCCCGGGAAATCTATATACTGCTAAAATATCTACAGGTGCAAAAGATCTTGCCGGAAATGCACTTGCAGCCAATGTTGTATGGAATTTCACTACAGGTGCTGTTGCTTCAACGCTGGCACCGGTTGATCTGGGTGCAGCAGGTAACTATGTGATTCTTGCAAAATCAACCATCACAAATGTTCCAACATCAGCAATTACAGGTGATATTGGATTGAGCCCAGCTGCAACATCATACATCACAGGATTTGGTCTTACAAATGCTACCGGATATGCAACTTCACCTCAGATAACAGGTAAGATCTTTGCCGCCGATATGGTTGCTCCGACTTCTATAAACCTGACCACTGCAGTCAACAATATGCTTACAGCTTATACAGATGCTGCCGGGCGTCCATTACCTGATTATACTGAATTGGGAACCGGAAATATCGGAGGAAAAATTCTTGTATCAGGTTTATATAAATGGACGACTACCGTTACGATCCCTTCCAATGTAACAATTACCGGAGGAGCAAATGATGTCTGGATATTCCAGATCTCAGGAGATCTTACCCAAAGTGCAGCTGTCAATATCACATTAGGTGGAGGTGCCCAGGCAAAAAATATTTTCTGGCAGGTAGCCGGTCAGGTAACAATAGGAAATAACGCTCATTTCGAAGGTGTCATATTGTCTAAGACAAGTGTTGTTTTCAAAACAGGTGCATCAATGAATGGCAGGGCACTGGCTCAAACAGCCGTTGTTCTTGACCAAAATGCAATTACAAAACCATAATTAATAAATAACAACCAAAATCCAAAAAGAAGCTGCCTCCAATGGCAGCCTCTTTTTATTACCTAAATAGTAAATTCAAAAAAGTAATATGATGAAAACAATAAATACAAAATTATGGATGACCGCATTCATAGCCCTATTCCTGGCCATTTTTACAAGTAGTTGTAAGGATGAGTTCGTGGGAACAGTTGGAGTATGCCCTGTTGTAGTATCAACAGATCCTACAAATCTTGCAACCGGAGTTCCGTTGGATAAGGTAGTTACCGTGACTTTTAATGAGAAGATGAACCCTCAGACGATAATCCCTTCAGCTTTTATTTTACAGGAAGCAGCCAAGAGTGTTGGAACAACTAAATCAATTGCTGTTGCAATTGCAGGAGCAATGACTTACAATGCTTCTAATTATTCGATGACTTTTACGCCATCTACTGTGCTAAAACCAAACACTATTTATAGTGGTACGGTTAAATCATCAGTAAAAGATCAGACGGGTAATGCCTTGCAGACAGATTATGTTTGGACATTTACAACCAGTGCAAGCCTTTCACCAAAGGTAATTGCCAGCGATCCTGCAAACAATGCCACAGGAGTATTCCTCAATAAAACTGTTTCTGCTTCATTTAGTGTGCCAATGGATCCAACATCCATAACAGCATCAACCTTTACCCTAATGAATGGAATGATTCCAGTCGCAGGTTCTGTATCATATGCAGGTGGAAATGCATTCTTTGCTCCAACATCAGCTCTTACAGCCAGTACTGTTTACACAGCTACAATTACAAAGGGTGCTAAAAATGCAACCGGAACAACCATGACCAGTGACTATGTATGGACATTTACAACCGGATCAGTTTCTGCTCCAAAAGTAAATTCTACAATCCCATTAAATCTGGCAACAGGTATAGCGCTCAATACTGTGGTATCTGCAACATTTAGTGAAGCAATGGATCCAACAACGATTACATCATTGACTTTTACTGTAAAAAATGGTACAACTTTAGTTCCGGGTGCAGTGACCTATTCAGGTGTGATTGCAACATTTACCCCAACTGCTCTGCTTGCATCGGGGACAACATATACAGCAACTGTTACTTCGGGAGCTAAAAATTCTGCAGCAGTTTCCCTGGCCAATAATTATGTTTGGACATTCAATACCAAAAGTACTTTAGGTCCTTTGGGGGTTGATCTTAAATCTGCCGGTAATTTTGGAATTCTTGCCGGTGTCGGTGTTACAAATGCTGCAGGCTTCAGTGAAATTCATGATATGGATTGCGGGATATCTCCAGGTCTTCGTTCTTCATTTACAGGATTTCCACCTGCAATACTTGTCAACGGATCAATTTTTGCTTCCGACGATATTGCACCTCCGGGAGTTGCAGCTATGTTGATTCAGGCAAAACTGGATCTGACAAATGCATACCTCTTTGCAGAAGGAGCATCTTCACCTGCACCTGCTACTGTTGCTGGTGATCAGGGAGGCAAAATACTTGCACCGGGTATCTATAAATCAACCTCAACACTTTTAATTCAATCAGGTAATCTGACGCTGGATGCTCAAGGTGATGCAAATGCAGTATGGATTTTCCAGATCGCATCTGATTTTACAACAGTAGGTGGTGCCGGAGGAAATGTTATTCTTACCGGTGGTGCTCAGGCAAAGAACGTTTACTGGCAAACTGGTAGTTCTGCAACTATTGGGGATTATACAATCTTCAAAGGAAATATACTGGCCCTGACATCTATTACAATGAATTCACACGCAACAGCTCAGGGCAGAATGCTTGCCAGAAACGGCGCTGTTGTCTTAACAAGTACGAATATTATCACGAAACCATAAATCTTAACAGATATGAAAATTTTTAATAAAATGGGATCGTGCATGTCGTCTTTCCCTTACAGCCTGATAATGAAAGGTCTTCTTTTCAGCGCTTTGATTTTGATAGCCATCCAGACCCCTTTGAAGGCTCAGGAAGTTCAATATACTAAACCATCCTGGTATTTTGGTGCTGCTGTTGGTGCAAACATTAATTTTTATCAGGGCACTACTCAGGAATTGAACAACGATTTAACTGTACCAGCTGCTTTTCGTCATGGAAAAGGGGTAGGGCTTTATTTGGCTCCACTATTGGAGTTTCATCGTCCCGATACCAGATTTGGTTTCATGTTGCAGGTTGGTTATGATAGCCGTAGAGGTAAGTTTGACCAGATAATTACACCTTGTAATTGTCCTGCTGACTTATCTGTTGATCTGAATTATGTGACTGTTGAACCAAGCTTGCGCATTGCACCGTTTAAATCTAACTTTTATATTTATGGAGGTCCAAGATTTGCGTTCAATGTCGATAAATCATTCACATACAAACAAAAGGCTAATCCGGCATATCCTGATCAGACTCCGGAACCAGATGTTAAAGGAAATCTGAGCAATGTCTACCATAATTTGATCTCTATGCAGGTTGGAGCAGGTATTGATATCCCGCTTTCTTCACAGAGCCATCAGACACAATTTGTACTTTCTCCTTTTGTAGCGTATCAACCATATTTTGGACAAGAACCCCGTTCTACCGAAACATGGACTGTAGCAACATTAAGAGCAGGTGTCGCACTTAAGTTTGGACGTGGTCATAAAATTGAAGCCCCGGCTGAAGTTAAAGCCCCTGTTATTGCTGAAGTAGTTGTCGTTGATCCTGAAGTAGACTTTACAGTTGTTGCCCCTTATAATATTCCGGTTGATCGCAAGGTTCATGAAATTTTCCCTCTTCGTAACTATGTGTTCTTTAATGCTGAATCTACTGAGATTCCTGATCGATATGTATTACTTAAAAAAGATGAGGTAAGAGACTTCAAAGAAGATCAACTTGAGAAATTTGCTCCTAAGAATCAATCGGGTCGTTCAAAACGTGAAATGATTGTTTATTACAATGTGATGAATATCATTGGTGATCGAATGGAAAAATACCCAACGGCAACTATAACTCTGGTCGGATCATCAAATACTACTCCGAAAGAGGGTCGTGTAATGGCTGAAAATGTCAAACAATATCTTGTAGTTGTATTTGATATTGATCCTGCAAGGATAAAGATTGAAGGAAGGAATAAACCAAAAATTCCATCTGAACATGTTGGTGGTCAACTCGAACTTGATCTTCTCCGCGAAGGGGACCGAAGAGTATCTATCGAAAGCAGTTCACCTGAAATGCTCATGGAATTCCAGAGTGGGCCATATGCAGCACTGAGACCCGTCGAAATCAATGGCGTTCAGGAAGCACCTTTGGATAGTTATGTTGTATTCAATGCTGAAGGAGGTAACCAGGCATTCAATTCATGGTCTTTAGAAATCACTGATGAATCTGGAAATGTTCAGGCATTTGGACCTTATACTCAGGAAAAAGTAAGTATCCCCGGAAAGTCAATATTAGGCACTCATCCTCAGGGCGAGTACAAAGTAGTAATGATTGGCCAAACTAAGAGTGGTAAGGTTGTAAAGAAGGAGAAAAATGTACACATGGTACTTTGGACACCTCCAGTAAATGATCAAATGATGCGTTTTAGTATTCTGTTTGAGTTCAATAATTCAAAAGCCATCTTAATATATGAAAAGTATCTTACAGATGTTGTGACTCCTAAAATTCCAATTGGTGGAACTGTTATTATTCACGGACATACAGATATTATAGGAAATGAAGATCATAACCTTAAATTGTCGATTGATCGTGCAAATGATGTCAAAGCAATTATTGAAAGTGCTTTAACTAAGGCAGGTCGAAGTGATGTCAAATTTGAAGTTGCCGGATTCGGTGAAGATCTCACTATGGCTCCTTTTGACAATAAATTCCCAGAGGAACGATTCTATAACCGTACTGTTATCATTGATATAATGCCCCAGAAATAGATCTAATATCCAAATTGTTTAGTTAAAAAAAACAGAGATTCTTAAAAGATCTCTGTTTTTTTTAAGCTATTTCGAAACCTCTTTTTTACTAAAGTTGTTCATTTAAGTAGATGAAATTTAAGATTTAAAAGTGTGAATGATGTAACTTATTGACAAAGTTGTGTAACACTTTCTCATGATAAACATGTCATCTTTGTACTATGAATTTCCACTTACTATTTTACTAATACAAATAAAAAAATGGCAAACTTAACAGAACTAAAAGTAAACTGGAAGGAACAGAAAAATATTCTCAAACAGCGATTTGCTTTACTAACTGAAGATGGGTCAATGTTTGATGAAAGCAAAAATGAAGCAATGATTGAAAAACTTCAATCAAAATTTGGTAAATCAAAAGAACAAATTAAAGCAATAATTTCGTCCCTTTCATCAAAATAAGAATTTCAGGAGTCATTATATTCAAGCAGTTGGATAATGAGGACTCTTGAAAATTTCTTAATATATTTTTTATTGTCCGGGTTGATTTCTTGAAATACTAATCAATCTTGTTCGCAAATTGTAATTCGAAAAAAGCTTCATAGTACCAGATTTATTCAAATTTTTTGAAGATGACAATAATCGTTTAATCATGAAAAAACTTACATCAGTTATCAAAGTAATCCCTATCCGGTTGAATACATCGAAGCATACTATCAAGCTAACTGAAAAAACTTTTGTTAAAATTGAACATGCAAATAGCTTTTTTACTGATGTCGCTAATTTTTTCATCTTTTTTTCACAGACAGTAAAAGAAACTTTCTCCCGACATTTTGAATTCAAAGAATTCCTACGCCAATGTTATCAGATTGGTTATAAGTCATTAGCACTTATCGCAGTAATCGGCTTTATCATGGGCCTGGTACTTACTATTCAGGCCAGACCTTCACTTGTTACTTTCGGCGCACTGGCTTTGCTTCCCAATATGGTATCATTATCACTTATTAAAGAAATGGGTCCGGTTATAACGGCCTTAATATGTGCTGGTAAAATAGGTTCCGGTATGGGAGCAGAGATAGGATCTATGAAAGTGACTGAACAGATTGATGCCATGGAAGTGTCCTCAACCAATCCAATGAGATTTTTAATCGTCACAAGGGTATTGGCAGCTACGCTGATGATCCCTCTTTTAGTTTTATATGCTGATGCTTTTGGTATTTTGGGGGGTTGGGTAGGTGTTAATATCAAAGGCGATGTAAATTATGTTTTGTTTTTCACGCAATCTTTTACACCTTTCAAATTCACTGATTTCTTACCTGCTTTTATAAAGACTTTCTTTTTTGGTGGAGTGATTGGATTCGTCGGCTGTTATAAGGGATATACTGCCGGTAGGGGAACAGAGAGTGTGGGTAAAGCTGCAAATTCTGCGGTAGTATTGGGCTCTTTACTTGTGATAATTGTGGACCTTGTTGCAGTACAAATTACAGATATGCTATGATAGAAGAAACTACAACAATTCCGGAGGCTGCAATAACAAAAAATGGAAAATATGTTATTGAGATCAAAAACCTCAGAAAAGGATTCGGTCATCAGGAGGTCCTAAAAGATGTCTCTCTAAAGCTATTAAATGGCGAAAACCTTGTAGTGTTGGGAAAATCCGGTTCCGGAAAATCAGTACTGATAAAATGTATTGTTCGTCTTTTAACTCCTGATGCAGGAACGATAAAAGTTTTTGGAGAAGATGTAAGTACATTGAGTGGAGATGGACTGACTGAAATACGAAAGAAAATTGGTTTTCTTTTCCAAAGTGGTGCATTGTATGATTCCATGAATGTAAAAGAAAACATGGAATTTCCTTTACGAAGAATAAAGAACAAGCTCAATCAGCATATGATTGACGAAAAAATAGCTGAAGTATTGGAAAATGTAGGTTTATCTGACGCATTATATAAAATGCCATCTCAGCTATCGGGGGGGATGCGAAAACGTATCAGCCTTGCCCGAACTATTGTTATCGACCCTGAAATATTATTGTATGATGAACCAACAACAGGGCTCGATCCTGTCACTTCAGATGAGATAAGTTTACTCATCAACGATATTCAAAAAAAATATAAGACTTCATCCATTATCATCACACATGATATTGAATGTGTCCGCAGTACTGCTGACCGTGTCATCATGCTGCATGACGGATTCATTTATCAGGAAGGGAAACTGGAGGAATTCGAAAAATCGAAAGACCCTTTGATCAAATCATTCTTTAAATAACCAAATTATTTCTCTCAATATTAATACACTAAAAAAATGGATACGCACACACCAAAATTCAAAGCACGATTAGGAATGTTTATTGCCGTAGGATTGGGGCTTTTCGTCGTTGCTATCTTTATTATAGGACGGCAGAAAAATTTATTCAATCCTGTTTATAAACTAAATACTACTTTTTATAATGTAAGTGGATTACAGGTTGGATGTACGATCCGTTTCTCCGGAATCAATGTTGGTACTGTTGATAATATCAATATTATCAACGATTCAACGGTTAGGGTTGACTTGCTAATTAAAAAGGATGTTCAGCGATTTATTAAATCAAACAGTGAGGCTACTATAGGTTCATCCGGGATTATTGGAGACCGTGTTTTGATCATTTCCCAGGGAAGTTCAGATTCCCCAAAGGCAGTAGATGGTCAATATATAAAGTCTAGCGAACCTACCGAAACGGATGCAATCATGAAGAGTCTGCAGGTAACCGCAGATAATGCTGCAATTATTTCGAACCAGTTGGCCGAAGTCATGATTAAAATTAACCGGGGGAAAGGAACGCTTGGAAGATTAATCAGGGATACAACAATTGCTTCAAATATTTCTCAAACCATTGTAAATCTTAAAAAAAGCAGCAAAGGTTTAGATGAAAATATGAATGCTGCCAAACATAATTTCCTTTTAAAGGGATATTTTAGGAAACAGGATAAAGCTGCTGAAAAGAAAAAAGAGGTAATAATTAAACAGAAAAAAGAAGATCAGAAAGCATTAGATAAGTCGAATAAATAGATTTTCTGAAACCATGTTGGGTTTGTGGTTTATATAAGAGTGCCTCTTAAAGGAAATTTTTAATTGAATAGGTCTGCACAGATCAAAACTTTTAAAATTCTTTTAACGAGGCACTTCCCTTTTAATATACTCCCGGACCTGAATCAATCCTAAAGATCATATTTAGTAGAATTGATTGAATTTCAATATTATATAAGCACACGTCATGTTGAAAAACAAACAAATCATGAAAAGACACTGAAATGATCAAAAAAGGATCATGAAAAGATGACTCCCGGATGAAGATAAAACACTTCCCCAACAATTGGGGGATAATCGAGAGGTGTAGCGTACCTGTAGCGTACCCTTAGCGTACCTGTAGCGTACATGTAGCGTCCTAAGGGTACGGAACAGGTACGCTATGTGTACGCTAATTGTACCCTACAGGAGACGAGTATCTACCAGTTGTCTCTAAATGGCTTGTAAGTGATCCGGGAGTGTTCCCGGGATTATCAAAAAATGGACTTTTAGTGGTCAATTCAAGGTCAGATTCTGATTTTGGAATAAACTAAGTTTTATACTGGTTTTATCTGGAATTCCGACTACCATTCTCTCCTTGAAATTTTGAAAACAAGAAGTATAATTAATGTTTTTTCCAGATAAGGGGTTATTGAAAAATGTGTGAAATATGTAATTATAAAAAATAATTGTGTAACTCTTTTGCTCACACATAGACCTATTTTTATTGAAAATAAAATTATGAAAATAGCTGGAATTTTATTGCTGGTAATTGGTTTAGGTTTAACACTTTTTACAGGGGTTACCTATTTTACCAAAGAGAAAGTTGTTGATATTGGAGGAATTCAAATTAGTAGGGACGAACCACATCATGTAAATATTCCTTTGGTATTCAGCATTGCTGTTATGGGCGTTGGTGGAGCTTTTTTATGGGGATCTTACAAAAAGAGTAATCCTTAAAAGTAAAGGTTTACACTGATTGGTTGTGAGAATCGCTTGTTAACTTAAAGTCTGATAAATTATTAGAATGTTACAATTAGCCACAAAAAATGTTGCCATTATTGTCGCTCATCCCGATGATGAAGTATTATGGGTAGGAGGTACAATATTGAGCAATCCGTTATGGAAATGTTATGTTGTGTGCCTTTGCCGCAAGAGTGATATTGACAGGGCTCCTAAGTTTTACAAATCACTTGTTGCTTTAAATTCGGAAGGTACGATGGGTGATCTTGACGATGGCCCTGATCAGAACCCCATGGATGAGAAAGATGTCGAGCACTTCATATTGGAATTGATGCCTCCCAGACATTTCGACCTGATTATCACGCATAACCCTCATGGAGAATATACTAAGCATATCCGTCATGAGGAAGTTTCAAAGGCCGTTATAAATCTTTGGAGTGCAGGAAAAATTTCGACAAATGAACTATGGACTTTTGCTTATGAGGACGGCAATAAAATATATTTTCCAAGGGCGATCGAAAATAATACAATTTACCATGTACTCCCGGAACAAATCTGGTTGAAAAAGTACAGTATTATCAATGAAATTTATGGTTTTGATAAAGCTAGCTGGGAAGCGCAAACAACACCTAAGTCTGAAGCATTCATGCAATATACTGATTCGTATAAGGCCAAAAATTGTATAAGGGATGAAGGTGCTTTAGCCTGAGGAATTAAAGAAGATATTTTCATTTATTTAAATATACTTAACTATGAAAGTTTTGGTGTTATATGATTACCCACCTTCACCCGGTGGATTGGCAACACAAGGAGATCTTCTTTACAGAGGATTAATTGAAATGGGTATTGACGTCTATGCTGTTCATTATCAATCGGCACAGGAAAAGGAATGGTATTATCGATGGTTTAAACCTGATGTCGTCGTCGGAGTTGGGTATTGGGGTTATACGCCACATCTTGTCCTTCATCCACAACGATTTGGTGTGCAGCCTGTTCCCTGGTTAGTTGCTGATGGATACATTGCCAATTATCAGGAAGTTTTAAATGAACTTCCTCTTATTCTGGTTACATCAAACTGGGTAAAGGAGATGTATGTCCGTGATGGTATAAGTGGGGATAAAATTGAAGTATTGCCGGTTGGTTGTGATACAGATACATTTATTCCTTATAGCAAGAATGACCCTAAGATTATTGCTGTACGTGAAGCATTAGGAGTAACCCCGGATCAGTTGATGATCCTCACAGTGGGTGGTGATGCGGCATCAAAAGGGGCACAGGAGGTGATGCAGGCCCTTGCTATCATTGACAGTAAAGCGCCAAAATGGAAATATATTTGTAAGGTATGGCCTCAACAGCGAACGAAGAATCAAAACCTGGCTGATCATGAAATGGCAACAAACCTGGGAATTGAAAAGAATGTTTATTATGCCACAAATACAATATCCCGTAATTTCATGCCATACCTGATCGGAGCATGCGATATATATGCAGCTCCATCACGGCTGGAGGGATTCGGAATGCCTCAGGTGGAAGCTGGCGCTTGCGAAAAGCCTGTTTTAGGAATCAATGCAATGGGAATGCTGGATACACTTATTCATGGTGAAACGGCTTTTCTGGCTGACGTTGCAAAAAAAATTGTTGTTGACCGTGTTACACTTGGCGGGGAATCAGGTTTTGAAGATAAGCATACTGTGGAATTTGATAAGCCCAGAACTGTTGATTATCGTGCTAACGTTCAGGATATTGCAAAATATTTATTGCAACTCATGAATGATGCAGCTTTGCGTGAAAAGATGGGCAAAGCGGGCAGAGAGCGTGTTGTAGCGAATTTTGACTACCGTGTTGTAGCAGATAAATTTGTTCGGTTAATGCATGACAAATTGGGAATAAAGTAATTTAAAAATTCAGACGATGCAAACTACAGATAAACAAGAGATAGAAGCGGCTAAAAAAGCTGCACTTGAAGTGTTGCTTCATAATGCTCATGGACCTTTTCACGGGTTACCCCGGACAGCGGGATGGGGTTATCCTGAGCCATATACCCGTGATTTGATGTTTTCCATACTGGGAATTGCAGTTTCAGGTGATCAGAAACTGCTTCAGAGCATCCGGAGAGTATTGTTGACGTTGGCAAGTAATCAGACGGAAAGGGGGCATATCCCATCGTTGGTTCATGACAAAGAAGATCGTGGAGCCAGTGATACTACACCCTTGTTTCTTATGGGTGTCGGGATTTACAGAAAGATAACCGGGGAAGTTGATTTTCTTCATGACGCCGTTGAAAAATCATTGATATGGATGGAGTATCAAAGCCCATCGGACCGCTATCTGATTGCACAACAGCCTACCAGTGATTGGCGGGATGAACAATGGGTAACGGGTTATGGCTTATTTGTGAATACGCTGGCATATAGTTATTTGAGGCTTCTGGGTAGAGACGAAAGAGCAGAAAAAGTGCATCAGGAGATGGACCGTTTTACCATAACGTGTGGAACGATACATCATCATGTACATGAGGGATTAGTAGTTAAACATAAACCATATTTTGCATTCTGGTCTTATAAAATTTTCAGTAGCGAACGGTTTGATCTGCTCGGCAACAGCCTGGCGATTCTTTCGGGAATTGCTTCTCAGTCACGGGCAGAGGAGATGGTTTCATGGGTTGAAGAGGAATGTGCAGCGATGAAAATGAGAGGCGAACTGGCTGTAGATCTGCCTCCTAATTTTTTCCCTTATATAAAACCTGAAGATCCTGACTGGTTTCCCCGGTATAAAATATTTAATAACCCGGGAGAATATCATAATGGAGGAATATGGCCTTTTATATGCGGCTTTTATGTGGCTGCATTAGTAGCGGCAAAAAAGTATAAGCTGGCAGAAGAAAAGCTTATTCTGTTAACTCACTTGGTTAAATTATCTAATGCCGAAGGACTCGAATTTGGGTTTAACGAATGGATAAAAGCACAGGATGGAAAACCAATCGGACAGAACTGGCAAACATGGAGTGCTGCACTTTATTTGTATGCAGCAAAATGTGTTGAAGATAAAAAGACTCCTTTTTTTGATGATATCCGTATTGGTCAGTCCATTGAAAATGGAGGAATAGTTTAATAAGTAAGGTATACTGTTTGAAAACTGAATCTGATATGGAACACGAAGATTTTGAAGTAAAAGTACTCGGAAACGGAGTAAAAAGATCTCCTCTAAAACCTTCTGTTAATACGGATGAATCTGCGTTTGGATTTATTGAAAACGAAGACAGGGTTTTATTGGATGCATCATTGGGCCATTTTATATTTTGTCGCGATAAAGGAGAAACTCCAATTTCTTTTGAAAAGGCAGGTCCCCGAAAACATTTGTATTTTGATTCTTATGATACTAAAGTTGCAATAGTAACATGTGGTGGATTGTGCCCTGGAATAAATAATGTGATTCGAAGCATTGTTAACGAAATGTCTTACCGATATAAAGTAAATCAGATTATCGGGATACAATATGGGTTTGAAGGATTCATTTCAAAATACAATCATCCGATAGTCGATCTTACACCTCAGAAAGTGGAAAGTATTCATCTTTTTGGAGGTACGATACTGGGATCATCACGTGGTATACAGGATGTAGGCCTTATTGTGGATAAGCTTGTTGCACTGGATGTGAATATATTATTTTGTATAGGAGGAGATGGAACTCTACGTGGGGCACACGCTATCCATGAGGAAGTTACACGACGAGATCTGAAAATAGCAGTTGCCGGAATCCCAAAGACAATTGATAATGATATTAATTTGATAGATAAATCATTTGGGTTTGAAACTGCATTTACAATTGCTAACGATTTCATTCGTTGTGCACATAATGAAGCAAGAGGCGTTTATAATGGAATTGCTGTATTAAAATTGATGGGGCGGGAATCCGGATTTATTGCCGCTTATGCTGCTCTTTCGATTCATGAAGTCAATTTTGTTCTCGTACCGGAGATGAAATTTGATTTATACGGCTCTAAAGGCTTTTTAAAAGTATTGCGCAACCGTCTTGAGAAGAGGCATCATGCACTTATAGTAGTTGCTGAAGGAACAGGGCAGCACTTCTTCGAAGGGGAAACTTTAATGAAAGATGCATCAGGAAATTTAAAAAATAATGACATTGGTCTGTTTCTGAAAGACAAGATATCCGAGGAATTTGGATCGCAAAAATTCCCTTTTACCCTTAAATATATAGATCCGAGTTATATTATTCGAAGTGCTCCGGCCAATGCAAACGACAGTAAGTTCTGTGGGTTACTTGCCCAGAATGCTGTACATGCTGTAATGGCGGGGAAAACAGATTTTGTTGTTGGGCATTGGAACAACGAATTCACATTGCTACCGATTCCTGTTTCAGTCTCGTTAAGAAAGAAAATTGATATGGAAGGTGAATTATGGTGGAATGTGCTTGAAACTACGGGGCAGCCAACATCAATGATAAATTAATTGAAACTTATTAGAAGTCTATTTTTGTTCTGCCTAGTATAGCGTTTGAAAATGTGTGAATTATGTAATTTATTTCAAAAATTTTGCAACATTATTATGGACAATAATTTATAATCTTGTAGTTAGAAATAGAATTCACAAATATTTTTTTTATTACTATCATGGACCCATTTAAAAGGATTTCAGTTTCTGAAAAAGAAGCACTTCTAAAATTTCCAGCATATATCTCTCTTCTGGCTGCCAGTTGTGATGATGCATTGGATGAAACCGAGAAATTATCAGCAGTCAGATTTGTACATACCAGAACATTTTCGTGTGTACCTCTTCTTGTTGAATTTTATCATGATGCGGATCAAGTTTTCGAGAAGAATATAGATCTCCTGGATGGATCATTGCCCAAAGGGAAAATACAAAGGGAAGAAGCTATTAAAAAGGAATTATTGCATCTTGAAAAGATTGTACTGAAGTTGGGGAAAGTTTATGCTTTAGCCCTGCATCGGAGTATGATATCTTTTAAGGAACATGTCTCAAAAGCTCACAACAACGTGTTGGTTAACTTTATTTTTCCGATTACTATATCGGGATTATCTGACTAATTTAACCGCTAAAATCAAAATTATGCTAAGAATTATGAATGGCTTGCCGGATAATGTTCTGGGAGTTTCAGCTGAAGGAAAAATAACAGTTTCTGATTATGAAGCAGTTTCTATTCCTGCGATCAAGAAAATAAAGAAAAAAAAGAATATAAAATTATTATATCATTTGGGAAGCAATTTTGCCGGATTTGATCCAAACACTATGATGGTAGATGCTAAGTTGGGAATGAATTATCTGTCAAATTGGGATAAGATCGCATTGGTTTCAGATCATCATATGATAAATAACTTCGCTAAATTCTTTGGATATATATTGTCATGTGAAATTTGCATATTTAAAGAGGCTGAACTCGAAGAAGCCAAACAATGGATTTCGGAGCAGAAAATGACACATCAATGATTCAATTATCAGAGAAACAGCATTCATTTTAGGGGACTTGATTTCACCAAAAAGTGTGAATGATGTAATTCTTTTCAAAAGTTATGTAACACTTAAAAAATCAAAACCAATTACTTTTAGTCAAAATGAAATTTCAAATTCAATATTAAATGGACTAATCATTTTTAGGAATAAATATTGGATTTATATTAATACAATGTGTTGATATTGTTGAATATAAAATTCATTTAATACAAAGAACATTATGAATGAAAGAAGAATTGCAACGACAATCACTAAAGCATTTTGTTTGGCAGCTATCGTTTTCTTAATGGTAGCATGTGATAATGATTTTGGAACAATGCATTTAAACAGGTCAATGAATATGGATCATTTGAATTGGATACCTATTCTGATTAGTTTAGGAATCGGTTTCATTTTGGGTATGCTCTTTTCAAAAAGAAGGAGATGGTAATTTCTTATAATTGGGCTTTCCGATAAATCGGAGGCGATTAAAATAAAATATAAGATAATCATATGGAAAAAGTATACAGGCACATGGAAAGAGGTTTTGAAAGACTAACCTCTTATGCTATTGCCATACTCGGCAATTCCATCACATTTATGATTGCCTTATGCACAGTAATATACTGGCTCAGCAATAAACGGTTTTTTATTCAGGATATCCATTCCCAAATTGGTGATGTACTCCTTGGAGTTGCTTTTTTAAGTCTGTTTATCATTCAAAAATCATTTAACAGGTTTTCTGCTTCTCTTCATTTAAAAGTGAATGAACTTATAGCCTCACATGAGCCTGCAAGTAATTTGGTGATGAATGCAGAAGAAAAAACAGAACGTGAATTGAACATACTTTCAAAAGAATATGTTGACTTAATTGAGCTTGTAAAAGAGAATAAAGAAGAAAAGTCGTAATATTTATTTTGATGTGAAAATTGCATAATTAAACTTTAGTAGCAATATTTTTGATTCAGTTATGAAAAAAACTTTTATTAAAATAAAAACTTTTTTAAAAGTTTTTGGGCCGGGGGTCATTACCGGAGCGGCAGATGATGACCCGTCTGGAATCGCTACTTATACCCAGACCGGGGCCAAATTTGGTTATGGTCAATTATGGACAGTGATAGTTATGCTACCGCTAATGACTGCTATTCAAGAAGCATGTGCAAGGATTGGCGCCGTAACCGGTCATGGTTTAGCAGCAGTAATCAAAGCTAATTATAACAAGAAAGTCCTTTATGCGGCTGTCTTACTTGTAGTTGTTGCCAATACAATTAATATTGGTGCAGATATTGGCGCTCTCGCGGCCGCAGCCCAATTGGTTATTCCTATCAATTTTGTCATTCTAACTTTAGGTTTTACGGCTTTGATTCTAATTTTAGAGATTTTTACTTCCTATCGGGTTTATTCACGTATCTTAATTTGGCTGGCCTTATCACTAATGGCTTATCCGCTTACGGTCTTTATCGTCCACCAGCCATGGCATACAATTTTTGTCGCAACTTTTTGGCCACATGTGGAATTGAATTTTGAGTTTTTCTTTATTATTACCGGTGTCTTAGGTACAACAATTTCTCCTTATATGTTTTTCTGGCAGGCTTCGGAAGAAGTGGAGGAGGAAAAAGCGAATCATCTTATTAGTCGATATGGGAGGCCTAAAATTGGTGCAAAATTTATTAGAAATCTGCGTATCGATAATTTTCTGGGAATGATATTTTCAGAAATTGCTACCTGGTCAATAATTGTGGTGGCCGCCACAGTTTTGCATAATAACGGCGTTACAAACGTCAACTCAGCTGCCGATGCAGCCAAAGCGCTGGAGCCCCTTGTTCAGACATTCCCATACGCAGGCTTTTTATCTAAACTGATTTTTGCTATTGGCATTATTGGCCTTGGCTTATTAGGTATTCCTGTATTATCCGGATCGGCTGCTTACGCATTATCTGAAGCCTTTAATATGAAAGAAGGGCTTAATCTTAAATTAAAGAAAGCGCATGGTTTTTATGGTGTAATTACTATTGCAACGTTTATAGGGTTAATGATAAATTTTATTGGCATTGATCCGATTAAGGCTTTAGTTTTTACTGCCGTATTTAATGGTGTGGCAGCAGTACCTTTAATATTTTTGATTGCCAGAATAGCACGTAATCGGAAAATTATGGGTGAAAATCGTAGTGGGTGGTTGTCGAATACTGTGGTTTGGATCACATTTATGGTTATGCTGGCATCAGCGATTGCGATGTTTTATACACTAGCCCGAGGATAATCTGCCTTTCTATTAGACCGGTTTAATGGTTTTGGAAAATCAATGTAATGTTGTTGCAAAAATTAATTGTTATGAAATTCTGTTTGGTGGAGTCTTTACTGATTTGTCAGATTGGCTAAACGGCATCAGGAACATGGAAATTTTCCAATCTTCCTTCCATGACCAACGAAATGGTACACGAGCCTGTAACCCGTTAATCGGTTTTTTAGAAAAAGACTTCCACTAAATGGGATTTTGTTTTTATGAACTTGTTCCTATGTGAAAATCATTCCGGATTACCTCAAGGTTACCCAATAATATTATACACTGAACTACAACAGCGTGGCACATTTTTTCTCTCGGTATAATAGGGCTCTTAGGTTAATACTTACCTTTTTCAATCATCTAAAATCTAAAAGGCGCAAAACGTTTTAAAATGTGTGAATGATGTAATTTTTTTCTGGAATTATATAACACCTATTGGGTTTCTGATACTTAATTTAGTTTTCTCAAAATTCATTAATGCATTCAAATAAAAAATAACAAACATGAAAGGGAATAAAGAGCTAATAACAGTCTTGAATTCGCTTCTGGCAGATGAACTTAAAGTCACAACCAGTATATGGTACATTCTGAAGTATGTGCAAACTGGGGCTATCGCAAACTTCTTATGGCTATCAGGAATAGAGAATTATCTAATTACCCGAACTGAAAGTCTGGTAAGTTGATTCAGAATTATTTGATAAAAATCCTGAATTTTTGTAATGATCAGGATATCACTTTTAGCAGATAAGGTTAATCGTATAAATATGATTCTAAAAAATTAATAACAATGGAAAAAATACATGAAAAAAGTAAGCCTAAAATGGCTAGAGCAGAATATATTGAAGTTGAATCTAACGTACGACTTCATGTTACAGATGCAGGGGAGGGTAGACCGATTGTGCTAATACCCGGTTGGCCATTAAGTGATGAAATGTATGAATACCAATATAACGATCTGATAAATAAAAACTTTCGGGTTATTGGTATAACTTTAAGAGGGTTTGGTAAATCGGATAAACCTTATGGATCATATGATTACGATGTACATGCATTGGATATTAAAAAAGTACTAGATAAACTTGAAATTAAAGATGCAGTATTATGTGGATTTTCAATGGGTGGAGCTATTGCAATTCGTTATGTATCAGAATATAAAAGTGTTCATGTTGCTAAGTTGGTTTTGTGTGGAGCAGCAGCACCGATATGGACTCAACGCAACGATTTCCCCTACAATCTTCCCAAGAGTGCAGTTGATGATTTAATTGCATTGAACTATAAAGACAGGCCAAAGCTTTTATCTGATTTTGCAAAGATATTCTCTGCTTCTGAAACCTCATTAAATGAAGGCATCGGTAATTGGTTGAATGGGATTTGTTTAAGCGCTTCTTCTCATGCAACGGCTGAATGTCTGATTGCTTTACGTGATACTGACCTGAGAAGTGATCTGTCGAATATCACAATTCCGACACTGATTATGCATGGGCAAAAGGACAAAATATGTTCTTTTGATCTGGCTGAACAGATGCGGACCGGAATCACAAATTCACATCTTGTTGTTTTTGAGAAAAGTGGTCATAGTTTGTTTCTGGAAGAAACACATAAATTTAATTCGGAACTGATCAAATTTGCTGGAAAATGAGTTTAATAAGTTATTAAAACACGCTATCATGAAAGGATATAAAAGTAATATTGAAAAGGAAACGCTGAAAAATGAGAATTTCAGAAAAGTACTTTATACTGCAAAACATCTACAGTTGGTTCTCATGAGTTTAAAACCGGGTGAAGAAATTGGTGCAGAAATTCATGCTACCAGTGATCAATTTTTCAGGTTTGAAAGCGGAAATGGCAAATGCATTATTGATGGGAATGAATATCATGTTGAAAATGATGATGTGATTGTTGTGCCTGCGGGTGCAACCCATAATGTAATAAATACTGATGCAAAAGAAGCATTAAAGATGTACACAATTTATGCTGTTCCTCAACATATCGACGGCCTTATCAACATCACCAAAGACGATGCTGAAAAAAACGATGTAAAATTTGATGGGAAAACTACAGAATGATTCTCAGTTGTAATAAAAAGCTGGGTTTTACTTTAATCATCAATATTTTTTTTTGGATAATTTCATAAACTGAAATCATTAAAACTATAATGTGATGCCACTAAAAAAAGGAAAATCAAAAAAGGTGATCAGCTCAAATATTGAAGAATTACTTCATGAGTACAAGGAGACTGGAACGATTGGAACAAGCCATCCTGAGTCGATGGAAAAAGCACAGAAACAGGCGGTAGCAATAGCCTACTCCAAGGCAAAGAAGAAATAAAAGATATCTCTTTAATAAGTTTCATGGTTGAGTCACTTACAGTGCCGGTTTTGCTGCTCATATTTGTTGTGAGTGCGGTGGCAATTTGGTTTGCGGGAATTAAATTATCCAAGACTGTTGATTTTCTTGCATCACACTTTGGTTTCGGAGAAGCATTAGGTGGTTTGATTATGCTCGCAATAGTTACAAATCTTCCGGAAATTGCCATTACTGTGAGTGCAGCCTTACAGCACAATCTTGAACTAGCCATTGGAAATATTCTTGGAGGTATTGCTATACAAACTGTTGTACTTGTTGTTTTGGATGTATTTGGATTAGGGAAACAAGATCCGCTTACCTATCGTGCGGCATCATTGGTGTTGGTTTTAGAGGGATTAATGGTTATAGTTGTTTTAACATTAGTCGTTGTAGGAAACCAGTTGAGTCCTTCTATAATTTACTATGGCGTATCACCGATTGATTTAATAATTGTGTTGGTCTGGTTTATAAGTATCTACATGATAGGGAAAGCAAGAACCGAGTTACCTTGGCATAAATTAGGTGTACTACCGGATAGTCAAAAAGAAAAAAGAGGACACAGCATGAAGAAAAATTATGATTCTGCCATAAAGAAAGGAACGAGCATTCAAATGGTTATCATGATTTTTGCTTTATGCTCATTGATTACGTTAATTGCAGGTGTTGGATTAGAATTGAGTGGGGATGTTATTGCAAAACACATTGGAATGACGGGCGTATTATTTGGCGCTACTTTTTTAGCTGCCGCTACTGCACTACCTGAGGTATCTACAGGTTTAGCTTCCATTAAATTAAAGGATTATCAAATGGCAGTAAGTGATATTTTCGGTGGCAATGCGTTTTTACCCGTATTATTTATGGTGGCAACTGTTATTTCCGGCAAGTCTGTCCTTCCATTGGCGCATAAAACAGATATATATCTTACAGGCTTAGCCATACTTCTTACCATCATTTATATTATTGGATTAATATTTCGTCCCCGAAATCAATTACTTTGGATGGGTGTTGATTCATTTCTGGTAATGATTGTTTATTTAGTTGGATTATTGGGTTTATTTGTTATTTCTTAGTAAAAGAATTTTTCTACTCAATGTCAAAAAACTAAATGTGGTGCATTCTGAAATATAAGCAGACTGGAGTTATAGTGCACATCTTCAGGATTATCAACAAACATACAATGGAAGAAATATATCATGCCGGGTTACTAATAACCTGAAAATTATTTTCGACAATTTCTGACCGATTATTAAATCTGTGAATGATGTAAAACTTTCTAAAAATTATGTAACAATTATCAGAATAATGAATATCAACTTTGTACAACTTTGAAAAAAACTTACCAACTTTAAAAGATGATTGTTATAAAAACAATTTTTGTATAAAAGATTAAAAAATGAAAAAATCATATTTAATATTAGGACTATTTATTGCAATTCTTACTTCTTGTAATAATAATACACAGAGTACTAAACATCAGGATGGTGCCATTCTTAAGGAAGACGTTATCGGAAAATCAACAAATGATCAAATAACTTCAGTTGCCCCAAAAAATACTAATATGAAAGGATTTACTTGTAATATAGAAAAGGATGCCCTGAAAAATGAGAATTTCAGAAAAGTATTGTATACATGCAAAAATATGCAGCTTGTACTAATGAGTTTAAAGCCGGGTGAAGAAATAGGTGCAGAAATTCATATCAACAGCGATCAGTTTTTTCGGTTCGAAAGCGGGAAGGGTAAATGCATTATAAATGGAAATGAATATAATGTTGGGAATGGAGATGTGATTGTTGTACCTGCAGGTTCTAAGCATAATGTAAT
>Ga0209430_1000193_pt1 | contig 74824 bp, 51 predicted proteins | sample BarGraIncub1133A_FD_184504 | JGI IMG/M metagenome (GOLD analysis project Ga0209430, IMG submission 184504) | Arctic peat soil microbial communities from Barrow, Alaska - Barrow Graham LP Incubations 11-33A (SPAdes) (version 2) | ecosystem: Environmental > Terrestrial > Soil > Wetlands > Peat... | reverse complement strand
CCATGAAAGTAGCAATGACTGAGGACGGAATGTATCGGAGGGCATGAAAGGATTTACAAAATAAGAAAAAGCTCTGTAAACGTTTAATTTAGAAGGCTTTTCCTGATTTATCGGTAAAGTGTCTTTTGCCTTTTGTGACCCAGCTGGGATTCGAACATTTATCTTATTCAATTGACAATCAATATTTTGAAAAGCACTTATTTAACAGGTCTCACTAAAGTCCATCTTCGTATTTCAATTTATTACAGTATAAATATAGGAAACATTCGGAAACTTTGGAATTGAATTATGAAAGAATTTCAGTAGATATTCTGAAACATATTCAAACTAATTTAAGTTCAATTGTTGTCCATTATCACATATTGCTTCATAAGCTATTTTGCATCTTCTGCACACCTGAATCCGGTATTAAACAGAGATGTTTCCTGTGTATTGGATGCCCTTCCGGAAACGGTATAGCTGTTTTCGCCGTTCTGGTCGAAAAAGAATGAACCGCCGCGAATTACTTTTGCTTCAGGATTATACTGAAAAGGTGCATTATTCCCCGGATAAAATGTATAAGCGTCGAAGCACCAGTTCCAAACATTTCCGCCCATATCTGTCATTCCACAAGGAGTTTCGCCGTAATAACCAACCGGAGAAGTAAGCTCAAATCCATCGGCACCCTGTTTGGCATTCTGATCATTTCCCTGCCAAACATTAGCCATATACTTGCCATCTTTAACCAGATCGTTTCCCCAACTAAACCTTGTGGAACTTTTGCCTCCACACCGGGCTGCATATTCCCACTCTGCTTCTGTCGGCAATCTTTTCCCAACCCATGATGCATAAGCCACAGCATCATTCCAGCTTACCTGAGTTACCGGATGATCATCGCCGGCCTGTGGAGCATTCTTGCCCATCGGATATTGCCAGTTTGCACCCGGAACCAATGCCCAACCGGAAGTATTGAAATCAAAAACTCCGGAATCGCCAAATCTGTCCGCATCGGTTTGGTAGTGAGTCGTTTCAATAAACCGACGAAAATCGCCAACCGTAACCGGATATTTATCGATTTTGAAGGATTTAACATCGACCTGATGGACTGGTTTTTCCTGTGGAGTTCCCTTGTCAGATCCCATCATAAAACCACTACCCTCGAAATAGATCATCATATCCCTGGTAACGGATTCAGTGGCGACATCATTTTCTTTGGAGAGATTGCTATCTTTTGGGGCTTTTGATTTGTCTTTCTGATTGGAGGAACAGGAAAGTAAAATTACTGTCAGGGCCAATATTAAACTACGTACAACCATGGTATTTGAATTTATAATTTGATTCGATTACCTTTTCATGAAATCGTCGAAAGCATTGTAAGTTCCTCCCGAACGCTGCTTTTCGTACTGAATTGCCTGCTGCTCTTTCCATTGTTCGGCCATCAACTTCAAAGTCGGATCGGCATGTTTCAGAAACATTTTTGTGGTGGTACAGAATCTTGGTTTGCGCTGATCTTCCGGATCTTTGATGCGGTCTTTGGTGCATCCGCCATAGCAATTGCGCAGCCAGCTGCATGTGCGGCATTCGCGCGGCAAAACAGCCTTGGCAGCTCCGAATGTCTGCTGGGTTTTTGAATTCAGCATGTTGATGATGCGGTCGTTCATGATGTTTCCCAGTTTCCATTTCGGCTCTACAAAAAAATCGCAGCTGTAAACATTTCCGTTGTGTTCTATAACCACATAAGGTCCACATTCCTTCATCAAGGTGCATTCCGGTGCTTGCATACCAACATAGGTATGAAAAACCGATTCGAAATGCCTGACAGATGTGGTCGGTACTCCATTTACAAAGTCGGCCTGCCATAAATCGAATATCCTGATCAGAAAATTGCCGTAATCGACCGCAGAAACAGAAAAAGGCGCTGCTTTTGACGGATCATTTTTATCGGTTTCAACTATCGGAATAAACTGCATAAACGTGTAACCCAAACTTTTATAGTAGTCATACAATTCATCCGGAAATTGAACGGAATACGAAGTCAGCACGCACATGGCATTGGCTGCAACCCTTTCCTGCTGAAGCATGATCGCATTTTCTTCCACCCGCTGATGCGTACCTTTTTGTCCTTTGTCGAACCGATACCGGTCGTGGATGTGTTTCGGCCCATCAAGCGAAATACCGACCAGCCAATCGTATTCTTTCAGGAATGCAGCCCATTTTTTATCGAGCAAAATACCATTGGTCTGCAAACCGTTTCCAACCATTTGATTGTGACCGTATTTTTTTTCAAGTTCGATGGCGCGTTTGTAAAAATCCAGTCCCATCAGGGTTGGCTCGCCACCCTGCCAGGCCAGCGAAACGTTTTCGCCCGACTGTTGCATCACCTGCCGGATGAGTTCTTCCTGAATTTCAGGACTCATACGGTGCACGGGAGTTTGCTGAAACAAAGCCGATTTTTCGAGGTAAAAACAATAGGTACAATCCAGGTTACAATCCGGACCTGTTGGTTTGATCAATACTGATGATAATGGACGATGTTTGATGGCCATACTTTTGTACTTAAAATTGATTTTCAATTAAAAGTCCCAAAGATATAAAACGGATTAAGAACTGCTCTTTCCCGAAAGTACGTCTCCCCCATTCTTGTAAAACCGGTAAATATCAACGTATAGAACCTTACGAAGCTCCTTTGACGGATCGTAATCAGGATTTGCCTTTGGCCAGTATCTTTTTAAAATGATCTTTGGCTACAGGTTATACTTTTGTCGGTATAAGTAAATGTCTTCGATTGTTATAACTGTCATGTTATTCTGTACGGCAAAATCAATAATTTCGGGTAATTTGGCCATACTTCCATCGATGTTGGTTAATTCGCAAAAAATGGCCGAATCGCCCAAACCTGCAAGTCTGACAATGTCGATACTTCCTTCAGGATGTCCTCTGCGATCGAAAACCCCGTTTGCACATGCTTTTAATGGGAATATATGTCCTAGATGAGCTAAATCATCAGCTTTTGCAGTATCAGAAATGGCTGCACGATTGGTCTGAATCCGGTCGGCTGCCGAAACGCCGGTTGTTAAACCTTCCTTTGCTTCAATCGAAATGGTAAATGCCATCTGATTTTTACTGGTATTGGCGGTAACCATTAGGTGTAATTCAAGTTCTGTACATTTTTCGGGATGAGGCATAAACAAACGATTCCAATGCATTCATGAATCATTAAAGCCATTTCGGCAACGGACATTGTTTTTGCAGGATAAATCCGGTCACCTTCGTTTTCGCGATTTTCATCATCAACCAACAATATTCCTTTTCCTGAATTTAGATCACCAATAGCCCGAATGATACGTTCTTCGAAGTTTGAACCAAAGATTTGAATAAATTGCATTTTGCCCTTTTAAAGTGTTTTTAAAATAGGGATACTTCAGGATAATGCCAATATGAACAGGTAACCCTACCTGCCATTTTTCTTCTTTCATCCAGACTTTGAATGTCGGTTTTGGAATTGCACCAAATCAATCCGATAAAGGAGTCGCGGACTATCACCGCCGGTAGGGAATCACGCCCTGCCCTGAAGAAAATTCGGTCGCAAAAATAGAAAAAATCTTCATTCTGAAAACAAAATGATTTTTGGACAGAATTCAATAGCAGCTAAAAAACATTATCAGTAGAATATGTATAATGTATTTTGTATACAAAAAAGATTACTTTTGAAAATATTTGTTTATACTTTGAATACCATGGAAATTCAACATCAGGATTTGAGTTATGAAATTTATAAGCGACTGAAAAGCATGATCTTAGCCAATGAATTTGAGGCTGGAGCTAAATTAAAGCAAGAGCACATTGCCACTATGTTTGGTGTAAGCCGGATGCCGCTACACAGGGCTTTTCAGATGCTCGAAAACGAGATGCTCGTTGAAAGTATTCCGCGTAGAGGCTATTTTGTAACGAAAATCAATGCCAGTCAGTTAATCGATGCTTTTGAATGCCGCGAGGCGCTGGAAGGAATTGCTGCCAGACGTGCGGCTAAAAACATTACAAAAGATCAGCTTGAATACTTGAAATCACTTTTTGAAAAATTTATTGGCGTACAAGAAATCAATGTTCCAGAATACCTTGAATCTGATCAGGAATTCCATAACACCATCATGAAGATAAGCGGCAATCAAATCATCAACCGACTCGAACTTCTTGGAAACAATACGATCCGGACATTTCGAGGGGGGCTGTTGCGCCCACCTAGAGAAACGTTGCCCGAACATTTGGAGATACTGGCTGCCCTCGAAAAAGGCGATGGGGAATTGGCTGAAAAACTGATCAGAGCACACGCGTATAAATCGATGGAAACATTGAGAGAGCGGAATAAAAAATAAAACTTAAATGAAAAAAAACCTAATCCCTATTCGCTTTGTCCTTGTATTCTGCACTTTTCTGCTGACCGTTTTATTATATATAGACCGTGCCTGCATATCAGCAGCAAAAGGAGATATTAGTTCCGACCTTGGATTCAGCATGACTGATTTTGGCTGGATTATGGCTGTTTTTACACTTGGATATGCCTTGTTCCAAACTCCGGCAGGAAAATTAGCAGACAGCAAAGGCGCCCGTGGCGTAATTGCAGGAATCGTAACCATCTGGTCGTTTTTAACTGCCTTTACCGGTTTTGCCTGGAGTTATACATCCATGCTGGCCATACGGTTTCTATTTGGTGCGGGAGAAGCAGGCGCCTTCCCTGCCCTATCGAAAGTTGTTTACAACTGGTTTCCCATCAGCGAAAGAGGTATCATTCAGGGGATAAACTTTTCGGGATCGCGCATCGGTGCAGCATTTGCTATGCCTTTGGTTGCATGGATGCTCAACGAAATTGGCTGGCGCCATACTTTTCTGGTGTTCGGGCTCTTCGGAATCCTATACAGTGTATCGTGGTTTCTGATTTTCAGGGAAAAACCTGAACAAGGAAGGTTTATTGGCAGCAAAGAAGTTGAATATATTACAAAGAACCGTCAGCAATCGGAACCCGGCGTAAAAAAAGTGCTTCCTTTCAGTACTATCCTGAAATCGGTAACCATGTGGAAAACAATGATTCAATACATCTGTAGTAACTTCACATTCTACTTCTCGCTTACATGGATGTACCCCTACATTCAGGAGCGATTCCAGCTTGGCCTGGTCGAAGCCGGATTTTACACATCGATACCGCTTGTTGCCGGAGCAGTTGGTAACTGGCTGGCAGGTATTCTTGTCGATGCCATTTACCGGAATGGAAAATGGAAACTTTCCCGCCGTCTGCCAGCTATCATCGGTTTCGCACTTTCAGCAATCGGAATGATTATGGTAACACAAGTTTCTTCGCCGGTACTTTCGGTAGCATTTATGGCGCTGGCTGTATTTGGTGCCGACATGACCTTGAGCCCATCATGGGCATTCTGTATCGACATTGGTAAAGAAAATGCAGGAGCTGTTTCGGGAACAATGAATATGGCCGGTAACCTGGGAGCCTTTGTTACAATTATTGCTTTCCCATACCTCTTTAAATGGACAGGCCATTACGAACCATTCTTTTTCATCTGTGCTAGCTTAAGTATAGTAGCCATTGTGATGTGGTCGACTCTCAATCCTGAAAAATCAATGACAAACGAATCCAAAAATAATTAATTCTAAAATGAAACGAACAATCATCTTTTCAACTTTAATTGCATTCTGCTTCATCATCTCTGAAAGTTCACAGGCAAAAACAAAAAAAGCACAACAAACCATCGTCAGTATTCAAAATGAAAAATTTCTGATCAATGGTCAGCCAACCTATAAAGGCAAAAGTTGGCAAGGTCACTCCATTGAAGGATTATTGATGAATTCGAGGATGGTACAGGGAATTTTCGATGACCTGAATCCGAAAACTGCGGAACAATGGAAATATCCTGACACCCACAAATGGGATCCTAACCGCAATACCGACGAATTCATCAAAGCGATGGACGAATGGTATACTAAAGGACTACTGGCATTTACAATTAATCTGCAGGGAGGAAGTCCCACAGGCTATGGTAATAAAGGATGGATAAATTCTGCGATCAGCCCCAAAGGAGAACTGCGCCCCGAATATATGAACCGGTTGGAAAAAATACTGAATCGTGCCAACGAAAAGGATATGGTTGTGATTCTGGGCTTATACTATTTTGGACAAGACCAATTTATGGAAAACGAAGCAGCTATAAAAAAAGGGGTAGATAATGCAATAGATTGGTTATTCAAAAAAGGATATAAAAATGTAATTATTGAAATCAACAACGAATGTGATGTGAAAGATTGGATTCATGAAATTCTAAAACCACAGCGTGTTCACGAATTAATTGATCGTGTAAAATCAAAAAACAGAAACGGTTATCGTTTTCTCGTTGGAACGAGTTTTCAGGGGAGATCGATCCCAACCATAAACGTGGTAAAAAGCTCTGACTTCATTCTAATTCACGGTAACGGGGTCGGAAACCCTGAAGAGATAGGAGAATTAGTTAAAAAGACTAAGGCGGTTCAAGGATTTAGACCAATGCCAATATTGTTCAATGAAGATGATCATTTTGATTTTGATAAGCCAGTCAATAATATGGTTGCCGCGGTGAAAGCTTATGCTTCGTGGGGGTATTTCGATTACCGAATAACAAAAGATGAAGGATTCGACGATGGCTACCAATCAGTTCCGGTTAACTGGAGTATCAGCTCTCCGAGAAAAAAAGCATTCTTTGAAAAACTGGAAGAAATAACTGGCGGTTTGAAATAGTTAACTTATTAAAATACAGATATATGAAATTAGCATTAAACACGCTCGTTTATGAAGTTGGAAACAAAGGGCCGGAAGAATCATTAAGAAGTGCGGCTAAGTTTGGGTTTAAATACATCGAGTACGCCGGTATCCGCAAAGGAAATCCACTGACAATGACTGCCGAACAAAAGAGAGAGGTAGTTCGCATTGCCAAAGGCGAAGGATTAATCAATACACAAATGTTGCTTGTTGCAACCAAAAATACGGCAAGTTCCGATCGTAAGTTGTTCGATGAGACGTTCGATTACATGAAAGCTTGTGCTGAATTCCAGAAAGATCTGGGCGGTCGCCAGTTGTTGGTTTGCTGGGGTGGCGGATTGTACGAACTGGGAGTTTCTCCTGAAAGGTCGTGGGGATTGATGTGCGAAAACGTTGGACGTTTTGCCGAATACTGCCAGAAAGAAAACATGCTGGTGGGTATCGAGCTCGACCCGCACGTTTATTTCATTTGCAACAACACCTACAAATTGGCAAAGGCGATGGAAGATATAAACATGCCAAACTTATATCCTAACGTTGATGTGGGTCACTTAGTAATTACCCGTGAAGAACCGGAACAATTGGAAAAACTGAAAAGCCGCCTGTTACACGTACATCTCAGCGAAACCGAATCGTTTGCACATACAAACAGCATTTTGGGAACCGGAGCAGTTGATTTCAAAGCTTATGTTGACAAATTGATTGAACTGGGAATCGAAGAGAACTGTGTGAAATATGGCGAACCTTGCGTTGCTGGTATCGAAATGGGCAGCGAAGCTAGTGGCGGTTTTGTTGAAGATCCGGACATGTGGGTGGAAGAAAGCATGAAATACCTGGGAAAAATACTCCCTGAATTAACCTTGCGCTAAGCAAATAGTAGAAGAAACAAGATAAAGAATAAATTAAATTTTGTGGTCATTCAACAATAACTGTTCGAAATATAACAAACTTATGATTGTAGCAGCAATTCACACAGCATTGGCAATGGTTGAACCAACCAAGGCACTCTTTGCAGAGCATTTACCTGACGTGCGTTTAATAAATATAATAGATGAAAGTCTGATTCAGGATGTCATAAGTACTGGTTCTGTTCCTCCCGCCGTTAAAAAGCGGTTGATAAACTACTATTATTCAGCCGTCGATGCTGGTGCTGATATCATTTTTAATACTTGCTCTTCTGTAGGTGAAGTTGCCTCGATTGCCCGAAATTTTATTCCTGTTCCAATAATTAAGATTGATGAAGCAATGGCCACAGAAGCCGTGTCTAAATCGAACCGAATAGGGGTAATTGCTACTTTGTCAACCACATTGGGTCCAACTTGCAGAATGATTGAAGCGAAAGCATTTGAAACGGGCAAAAAAATATCAATTGTTGAAGGGCTTGCCAATGGTGCATTTCAGGCAATAATTTCAGGAGACAAAGAGACCCACGATTCAATTATTATGCGAACAGCGCTCGAATTGGCTGATCAATGCGATGCCATAGTGTTAGCGCAAGGTTCCATGGCACGAATGGCAGATGCCATATCCGAAAAAACAGGAATACCGGTCTATTCGAGTCCTTTAAGTGGAGTAATCAGTTTAAAGGCTTTTATTGAAGCAAATTACAAGTAAGCCGATCAATTTTTGAAACAAAACATTTCATGATAAAGAAGCAGCATATAATTCTGATACTCATTGTTTTGTTGGGATTGTTTACGTTTCTCGACCGCGTATCAATGGCATCGCTTGCCACCTTTATTAAAGCCGATCTGGAACTCAGCAAACAGCAGTGGGGTTGGGTAATGGGCTTGTTCATTCTGGCTTATGCCATTTTTCAAATACCGCTTGGCATTCTTGGCGACCGCAAAGGACATCGGACTATTCTTAGCGTTATTGTTGTCTGGTGGTCAATTTTTACTTTTTTCACCGGACTGGTTACTGGTTACTATCCTTTATTAATCGTAAGTTTTTTGTTTGGCATGGGCGAAGCCGGTGCATACCCATGTATTTCAGGGGTGATTGCTCGTTGGTTTCCCGCTACGCAGCGTGCCAGAGCTCAGGGATTTGTATGGGCTGCAAGCCGGTTGGGAGGTGGCTTGGCTGCACTTTTACTTATCACTTTTGCACAAATATTTGGGTGGCGAGTGGTGTTTTTTACCTTGTCATCATTGGGATTGATTTGGACTGCCTTTTGGTGGAACTTGTATAAAAATTCACCCGATGAAATGAAAGGAATAAGCCAAACGGAACTGGCAGAAATCGGCTATAAACCAAAAACGGTTCACATTGCGGCGCCATGGTCCAAAATATTAAAAAACAGCAATTTTTGGTTCATTGTCGGAATGTATTTCTTTTATGTTTGGGGTTCAACTTTTTATTTTTCATGGCTGCATTCATTTTTAGAAGAAGCGCGGGGTTTTTCAAAAGAAGAGGTGAAAATTGCAGCTGCAATACCTTTTATTTTAGGTGCATTCTCAAATAGCATAGGCGGTATACTTAGCGATTATTTGTCGAAAAAGCATGGCCTGCGCTTTGGACGAAGGGTGATTGGAGTAAGCTGTCTTCTGCTTTCTGCTTTGTTTTTCTTAATGACAGGACTAACCGAAAGCAAACTCCTTACCGGAATATACTTGGCTGTAGGTTTTGGGATTATGGATATGATGCTACCCAGCGCATGGGCTGTATGTCTCGATGTAGGTAAAAACAATGCAGGCGCCATTTCGGGTGCAATGAATATGTTTGGCAATTTTGGCGGATTCTTATGCTCAATAATGATCGGATATACTGCCGGAAGTTTTGGATATAATATTCCGATTTTTATTATCACAGGTATGTTGGTAGTCAGCGCCCTATTGTTTCTTAAGATTAACCCTGACAAATCACTGGTATAAAATTCTGAAAATTCATGAGCGAAAATACTACGATTAATCCAATGAAAAAATTTGAACCAGGAATCAGTTCATGGTCATTCCCTTGGGCTTCTGGTGCAGCAAGTGGACCGCAACCAACAGAAAAGCTTACCCATATTCAACTGCTCTCAAAAGCAATAGACTTGGGGGTTGCCTTAGTACAAATAGCCGACAATATGCCTTTGGAGCTACTCTCGTCAGAGCAGCTCATTGAATTGAAAGAATTTGCCAAAACAAACCATATTCGCATCGAAGTTGGAACAAAAGGCATTGATTATGAGCACTTATACAAATTGCTTGAAATAGCCATTTTTCTTGAATCTCCGGTTTTAAGAACCATACCGGCGTTGTTTGGAAAAAAAATTGGAATGGAGGAATTGGAACAATGCATCAACAAGGTGCTGCCACGTTTTCAAAAAGAAGGTATAGTCTTAGTTCTCGAAAATACTGAAGCATTTTTTGCAACCGAATATGCCGCATTAATGGATAGAATTAATCATCCAAATTTTCGTATGTGCATAGACTTAGCTAATGCTATCGGTCGATTTGAAGGGCCATACTATGTAATGGATTTACTATCGAAATATTGTGCAAACTATCACTTCAAAGATGTCAAAATAACCAGATCGCCCAGCCTTATGGGGTTTAGTGTTGAAGGAACAATTTCTGGACAAGGAAATATTCCACTCGATTACGCTGTGCAATCGCTTGTAAATTATGGATTATTTACCTCCGTAATAATCGAACTTTGGCCACCATTGTTGCCAAATTTAGAAGAGACTCTTTTGTTTGAACAGCAAATGGTAAATGAAAGTGTCCGGTTTATGAAGTCATTTCTTGAGAATTTCAATGAACAAAATTTTTTAAATTAATAACAACCATGAAAATATGTATCGACTGTGATGATGCGGCAGTTAACCTGAAAAAGGTGTTGTATGATCATCTGAAAAGTAAGGGGATTGACATTACTGATCTCGATTACAGCTCTACAAAAGAAGGTGCCATGTATCCTGAAATTGGATTCAACCTTGCCAAGCAAATTGCTGCCGGAAATTATGACCGTGGAATAAGCATTTGCGGCACTGGGTTGGGAATGGCTATGATTGCCAATAAAGTAGAAGGCGTTTATGCTGGCGTTTGTCACGATGTATTTTCAGCCGAACGTCTTCGTAAAAGCAACGATGCCCAGGTGATTACCATGGGCGAGCGTGTTATTGGTCCCGAACTGGCTAAGACGATTATCGATGCCTGGTTGATTTCCGAGTTTCAAGGTGGCGGATCAACTGCTAAAGTGAAGCAAATGCGGGAACTTGAAAACAAATCATTTCATCCAAATTCAAAATTATTATGAAAACATTGTTATCTCTTACTTTAATTCTGACAGCTCTTGTAAGCGCAACATCTCAGGTAACATTACCGGATAAAGATATCAGGCAGAGGCTGATCATCCTTGCAGATATGGGAAATGAACCTGATGAGGAACAACAGATGATGCACATGTTGATGTACAGCAATGAATTTGATCTCGAGGGGCTTATTGCAGTTACAGGAAAATACCTGAATCCTGAATCAACAAATCCTTTTAAAAAGATTCTCCATCCTGAACTTTTTATGCAATTGATAGATGGTTATTCAGAAGTTTTTGAAAACCTTATAAAACATGCCAAAGGCTATCCCGATCCTGATTATCTGAGGAAGATTGTTAAAACCGGTCAGTCGGGCTATGGAATCAATGATGTCGGAGAAGGAAAGTCCTCTCCCGGTTCAGATCTGATAATCAAATCAGTGACGACAGATGATCCTCGTCCGGTATATATTGTTGTAAACGCGGGTTCAAATACTCTTGCACAGGCATTGTTTGATTATAAAAAAAGCCATTCAGACAATGATTTCAAGGTCTTTATTTCAAAATTACGTGTGTATGAAAACGGTGCACAGGACAATGCCGGAGCATGGATTTGTGCCAATTATCCTAAAATTCATTGGATTCGCAGCAACTATCAAACCTATTGTTACGGTGGACCAAGTAACGATGGAGTTGCTGATGTCAATGGAGACCGAAATAACCTTGGCCCTTATACCTGGGAAGATTATGACTACAGTCCAATTGGACAGCATCAGTGGGCTTTGGAGAACATTATCGGAAATCATGGTCCCTTTGGAAAGTATTTCCCTTTGCGCCAATTTGAAAATGGATTTATTACTTTTTTGGAAGGTGGAGGAACTATACCTTGGCTTGGACTGGTTAATAAAGGATTGTATGATATTGAGCATCCAAATTGGGGAGGTTGGAGCGGACGATTTACCAAAGAAAAGGTGAAAAACTTCTGGTCCAAACACACAAGCGTTAACACAGATGAAAAAAAGTATGGCGACTTTTATATGTTCATTGAAGATGTTGATAAATGGACAAACCCTGAAACAGGGGATGTTTATAATAATTGGTTTACTCCAGTCTGGCGTTGGAGAAGGGCTTTTTTTAATGATTTCGCATGTAGGATGGATTGGTGCATTCAATCTTACGAAAAAGCTAATCATAATCCGGTTGCTGCTGTTAATGGTGATAAAACCAATAACATACTATTTAAAACAGTCAAACCCGGCGGGAACCTTACTTTTGATGCTTCAGCCTCATCGGACCCCGATAACGATACCCTGGATTACAGATGGTATAACTATCCAGAAGCAGGAACCTATAAAGGTGAAGCAAAGATACTATTGATTAAACCGGACCAGGTTAATGTTACAATCCCTGCTGATGCCGCCGGAAAAGAAATTCATATTATACTGGAAGTGAAAGACAAGAGTCTGATTGCCTCTATGTTTGACTACCGTAGGATTGTTATAAAAGTGACAGAATAATATTTAAATACTCTAAAAAAAATACCTTTTTTTATGAAACGAACCCCGATTTTTCGGGGTGAGTTCCATACAACAATTAAATAACAAATTATTCAAGTATGAAATCAAAAAAAACATTTTCGGGAATTATCATTTTATCACTATTCCTGATTGGCTCAACAATGCAAGCACAAAACCCTTTATGGCAGGGAAAAGGTAGAATTGCCATTAGTTCTGATGGTAACGAGCACGACCACGACGACTGGGCGGCAACTCCTTTAACCTTAGCGCTATTGGCTTCGCAAGCATTGCAAGACAAAGTTGTGCTTTACACCTATTCCGATCATATCTGGAGCAGTAATATAGCTCACAAAACTTCACCATCGGGATTAAATGCATATCAGCACATGCGCGAAAGTGCCTTGGGTGGTCAAAAATGGTTTGGGTTTGACGAAACAAATTTTGTTTGTGCAGTTGATGATGCCGAAGTTGCTTACAATGCCATGCGCGACGAGATTAACAAATCGAGTAAAAAAAATCCATTGATTATTGTTGCTGCAGGACCAATGCAAGTTGTAGGCGAAGCAATTAACCGTTCAGACATCAAAAAACGGAAATTTGTTACCCTTTTATCACATTCAACCTGGAATAATAATCATTCAGATTCTCCCGGAAAATCGGAACCACCGCATAGTGGATGGACATTTAAGGAGATGCAGGATTCTTTTGGTGTTGATAAAGGTGGGAATATGAAATTCGTACAAATTACAGATCAAAACGGCGGAGAAGGATACGATGGATTTAATGCACCAATTGAAAAATTTGACTGGATTAAGAACTCCGAAGCCAGAAACAATCCCGTTTACAAGCCAGGAGCCTGGGATTGGTTGTATACCCGTCAGGAAACCTGCATCAAAGAGGATGGCAAAAACTTCGACCCTTCAGATGCCGGAATGATCGTCTTCTTGCTCACAGGCATCGAAAAAACAGAACCTGAAATGGGCAAAAAAATCATGGAAAATCCTGTTACGAAATAAGATCAACAAAAAAATACACATCATGCAAAAATTCATAAACGATCCATCCAGAGTGGTCGACGAAATGATCGAGGCTTATCTAATCGCCCATCCCCATCTGGTGTCAAGTACGGAAAACGAACGGGTAATTAAATATATAAATGCTCCCATCAAAGGCAAAGTAGGAATTGTTACCGGCGGTGGTTCAGGCCACAAACCTGCATTTATTGGCTACGTTGGCCGCAACATGGTTGACGCGGTGGCTTGCGGAGAGCTCTTTTCGTCACCACCCGCCCAAATGTTTTACGATGCCGCTAAAGCTGCCGATGGGGGAAAAGGCGTTGCCATTCTCTACGGAAATTATGCCGGCGATAACATGAACGTGGCCATGGCCATGGAAGAGTTGGCAGAAGAAGGCATTGTGGTAAAAAAAGTGGTTGCCAACGACGATGTTCCTTCTGCCCCAAAGGGTGAGGAAGCACGCCGACGGGGTGTTGCCGGCGAAATCCTGATGTGGAAAGTGGGTGGCGCCAAAGCGGCCATGGGAGCATCGCTCGACGAGGTGATTGCTGCTGCTCAAAAAGCCATCGACCATACCCGTAGCATGGGTGTTGGTTTAAGTCCATGCACCATTCCTGAAGTTGGTCATCCCAATTTTATCATTCCTGAAGGAAAAATGGAGATCGGCATCGGTCATCATGGCGAACCGGGCATTGCTGTTGTTGATCTGGAACCTGCTGCTAAAGTGGCACAACGAATGTGCGATGTAATTCTTCCTGATCTTCCATTTGTGGCTGGAGACGAAGCTGTTGTCCTGATTTCAGGACTCGGATCAACACCTGTGATGGAACTCTATATTCTATTCAATGATGTACAGCGAATCTTGAAAGAAAAAGGCATCAAAATACATGTAAGCTATATAGGCAACTATTTCACTTCACTCGAAATGGCCGGAGCCACACTTACCCTAATGAAGCTTGACGACGAACTCAAAGCTTGCATCGATTACGAATGTGATTCAGTGGGTATGCGACAATTTCAAAGAATCTGAAAATGCAAACATTTACAAACAAAGCAGGTTCGGCGATCGTCGATCAGCTGATCCTGACCATACAGGAAAATAAACAATACCTGAGCGATATCGACGGACTAATTGGCGACGGTGACCATGGGATTAATATGAACAAAGGGTTCACCATGTGCCGCGAAGAATTGGATAAAAATCCGGGCGACCTTTCTTATGGCCTAAAAGTTTTGGCTAAAATACTGATGATGAAAATCGGAGGTTCAATGGGGCCACTCTACGGGAAATTCTTTAAAGCCATTGGTGTGGCACTCGAAGGAAAGGAAGAAATCGGGATCAACGAAATGGGCGAAGCCCTGAAAGCGGCGTTTGATGCAATCGCATCGATATCGCCTGCAAAAGTTGGCGACAAAACTTTGATTGACACGCTCATTCCGGCACTTGCTGCTTACGAAAAAGCTCAACAAGATGGAAAGTTGTTTACCGAAGCATTAGACGCAATGAAAATTGCCGCGATTGAAGGCCGTGATTCAACCAAAGACATGGTGGCCAAATTGGGCCGTGCCAGCCGCCTGGGAGAACGTTCCCGCGGGGTTCTGGATGCTGGGGCAACTTCGTGCTGCCTGATCCTAGAAACGATTGCCGATGAAGCAAGTAAACTAATAAAGGTCTGAAATCTTATAACTTAAAAATAATGAAACAAGGAGTAATAATCGGATTTCTGGGTAAAACTCAGGATCGTTTTTCAGAATACCAGAAACCCGCCACCACGCGTGAAAAACTGGAAATAGTTTCTCGAATCGATGGGTTCGATGGCGTTGAAATGGTGTTCCCATACGAGAATACCACGCCCGAAGAAACTTCGGCATTGATGAAGGAATTCAACCTGAATTTCGCCGCCATCAACGTGAATATCAAAAAGGAAGCCGAATGGGTTCCGGGTGCTCTGACCCGTCCTGACAAAGGGATTCGCGATCGCGCTGTAGCCATGATCAAACACGGCAAAGACTTCGCCAAAGCAGTAGGTGCACCACATGTAACCTGCTGTCCGCTTTCTGACGGATACGATTTACTTTTTCAGGTAAACTACCGCGATTCGTGGAAATTTATGGTTGAAACCATTGGCGAAGGTGCCGATTATCTTCCTGAAATTCCACTTTTTATAGAGCCGAAATATTCTGAAACCCGTGTGCATTGTCAACTCGATTCAACAGCCAAAGCATTGTTGCTCCTGAAAGAAGTGGGTAACCCCAATACTGGTATCACACTCGACATGGGGCATTCGCTGCAAAGCTCCGAAAATCCTGCACAATCGCTGGTCACCATTTACGAGTGCGGATTCGATGCCTATATCCACACCAACGACAACGACACCAAAGCTGACTGGGATTTGATTGGTGCAAGCCGTCATTTTCTGCACTATGTGGAGTTGATGTTTTGGGCACAACAATGTAACTACGACAAATATTTCACTACCGATGCTTCGCCACGTATTTTCGATGTGGTTGAATTCTTTAACCGTCATTCTGAAATCACCATTGGCGCTTACAATCTGGCCAAATCGTTGAATCAGCAGCAAGTTCTGGAAATGATGAAGAACGAAGATTTCAATGGTTTGATGAAGTTTGTAAACAAGAGCATATACCGAATCTGATGCAAAAGCTGATTCAAAAACATACGCTGACCCTCGAGGCAGCAAAAAGCCTGATTGCCTTCTCCATCTTCAAAGCCAAAGAGCTTGGGGTTGGCGGGGCCATTGCATTAGTTGATGATGGTGGGCACCTGATATGCCTCGAACGGATTGATGGCACCATGGCAGCTGCGGCAAACATTGCAATAGGAAAAGCTGCAACAGCTATAGGGTTTAGGCGTCCTGGAGCAGTTTTGGAACAAACAATTACAACCCAACGGCCCGCCATGCAAATTCTTAACAGCGTAACTCCTGCACCTTTTGTGCCTTTAAAAGGCTCCTACCCGATCGAAATTAATGGTGAAATTGTTGGCGCCATTGCAGTTGCTGGTGCAATGAATGGAGAAAACGACGAAGCCATTGCCCTTTTTGCCATTGAAAAATTCCTAAACCAATAACAAATATTAAGATCAAGAAAGCTACTAAGTTTCCTAAAGATATTTTAAAGCAACTATAAAAATCAAAAAATCATAAAGAAAAACCGGAATCTTTAACCATTGGTTTTCCGGTTTTTCTATTTTCGCTCATATCATTTAAATGACCTCCAGCGGTATTCTTAACTTGCTATTTAATAACCGTTGGCGAATCAAATGTAAAAATACCAGATGGTGTCCGTGCATTTGCCATCAGTTCTAACAGTTCTTTAACCACTTCAGGATTTTGAGCTGCAACATTGTTATTTTCACCCAGGTCGGTGTTTAAATCATATAATTCCGTGGTCGTTTTATCGGCATTCAGCACCTGATAGCGAACCAATTTCCAGTTGTTTTTCCGGATTGCCTGACGCCCTCCCAATTCATGGAACTCCCAATACAAATAATCATGTTTTTTTTGTTCCTTTTCTCCTAGTAAGGTTGGAAGAAAGGAAATGCCATCAATGTTTTCAGGTGATTTCGCGCCGGCCAATTCAGCAATAGTTGGCATCACATCCCAAAAGGCCGAAATCAGGTCAGACTTTGTATTTGCTCGTATTTTACCCGGCCACCACGCTATCATTGGTTCTCTGATTCCGCCTTCATATAAATCGCGTTTATAGCCTCGCAGAGGTCCATTGCTGTTAAAATATTCGGGGTCTGCTCCACCTTCCTGGTGAGGCCCGTTATCCGAACTGAACATGACAACCGTGTTTTTATCCAGGCCCAATTCTTTGAGCTTTTCCAAAACTTCACCAACCTGTTTATCGAGCAAGGTTACCATGGCGGCAAATGCTGCATGGCCTTCGGGCTGGGTACCATAAGAACCTTCCCTGAATCCTTTATCTCCTGGCTCAGCGCCTTTGAAACTTTTCTCAGGCAGCAGCTTCCCCTGAAATTCTTTCATATTTTCTTTGGGTAGAAGCAATTCTGCATGGGGAATGATGCTCGGATAATAAAGAAAAAAAGGTTTATCTTTATTTTTCTCGATAAATTGTAATGCTCTTTGGTGAATTAATTCGGGAGCATATGTTTCAAACTGATCGCCAGTGTTTCCTTCCAACATTACTTTCTGCTGATTGTCCCACAAATGCGATGGATAATAGTTGTGTGCAATTCGCTGGCAATTGTAACCATAAAACTCGTCGAATCCCTGCATATTGGCATCACCTTCGGAGCCAGGATAACCTAGTCCCCATTTACCAAAACCGCCCGTAACATAGCCGGCTTCCTTAAGCATTTCAGCAACTGTAAAAGTTTCAGAAGGCATTGGCCATTGTCCTTCGGGTTTCCATTCTTTGTTGCCACGAATGGGGGTATGACCTGTAGTCATACCAGTCATCAGCGAGGAGCGAGAAGGAGCGCAAACGGGGCACCCGGCATAATGCTGGGTGAAAATCATCCCTTCACGAGCCATTCGGTCGAGATTGGGTGTCTGAAAACGTTTCTGGCCAAGAATACTCAAATCGCCATAGCCAAGATCATCGGCGAGGATATATACAATATTGGGAGGATGGGTTACACCAACCGGCACCTTCGTGTTACAGGAAAAAAGAATGGGAAGCAGTCCCCAATTTAAAAGCAGAATTTTGTTTACGACAGGTTTTTTCATTTTGAGGATTAAGTTAGTTAAATGCTTGATTATCAAACAATATTTTTTAAATTGATGAACACAAATTAGTGCAATTCCAGTTCTTCAGTTTTTTCAAATCCTTCGCCTCGTATGGCAATAAAAGCATCGAGCATTTCTTTCAGCTTTTCAGGATTCGCCTTGGCTAGATTGTTTTGCTGACCAATATCCTCTTTGAGGTTATACAGTTGATATTCTTCCGAATTTCCCAGCTCAATGTTTGTTTCCTTATTTATGGCAGGTCCTTTGTAAGGTGGAATCATGATCCAGTCGCCTTTGCGCAAGGCAGTTTTGGTATTTGCTTCGAGCACCAGGCTTTCTCTACCGGTGTCGCTGGTTCCCATCAATACATCTAAAAATTCTTTACTGTCGGTGTTGTTTTCTTCGGTACCAACTAATTTGGCCAGGGATGCCAGCAGATCCATCTGGCAAATCATTGCATCCGAAACTTTTGGCTGAATTTTACCTTTCCAGTAGGTGATAAACGGAACGTGGGTTCCAGCTTCAAACAAACTGTATTTTCCGCCTCTGAGCGGTCCGGTAGGTTTATGCTCACCAAGTTTTTCCACGGCATTATCGTAATAACCATCATTCAGCACTGGGCCATTATCGCTTGAAAAGACAATCAAAGTATTTTCGAGCAAACTTTCTGCTTCAAGCGTTTTAATAAATTTGCCAATGCACCAGTCGGCTTCCAAAATAGCGTCACCGCGCGGGCCCATGCCCGATTTACCAACAAATCGTGGATTTGGAGTACGAGGCACATGGGGTTCATTCAGTGCGTAATACAAGAAAAACGGTTTATCTTTATGAGAGATCACATAATCCGTAGCTTTTGCGAGGAAATGATCTGCCATATCAATATCGCTCCATTTGGCTTTTTCACCTCCTTTCATAAATCCTATGCGTGGAATCCCATTCACAATGCTGTTGTTGTGTCCATGGTGCCATTTCATGGTAAGTATTTCAGGATGATCGAGAGCAGTTGGCTGTCCTTCAAAGTTTTTCTCGTAACTCACTTCAATCGGATCACTCGCATCAACTCCATCAACATTTCCGTTGTCGATATAAACTGTTGGAACACGATCCTGTGTAGCTGCCATAATGTAGGCATAGTCAAAACCAACTTCATTTGCTCCGGGGGATATATGCTTATTCCAATCTACCACTCCGGTTCCCATTCCTAAATGCCATTTACCGACTACAGCAGTTTGATAACCTTGTTTTTTGAACATTTTTGGCAGGGTTACTTGCTCATTATCAATCAATAAAGGTGCTGTTCCGGGAAGAATTTTTGCATCCTTGTTGCGCCATGGATAAACTCCGGTTAATATTCCATAGCGACTGGGCGTACAGGTTGACGAAGTGGCATAGCCGTTGGTAAAACGTACTCCTGAGTTGGCCAGGGCATCGATATTAGGCGTTTTCAAACCCACTCCGCCATAACAACTCAAATCGCCATAACCTAAATCATCGAGGTATATAACGACCACATTGGGCTTGATTGAATTTTTTTCAACTTTCTTGGTGCTGGTTTGACAACCAACTGTTGCTGAAAGGCTGGCCAATGCCAGACAACTTAATGATGTGTTCTTGATGTTCATTGATCAAAATTTAGATAAATCTGATTAATATAGGATTTAGGTAAAAATACTTATTTCTATTTTTCAATTTTTAGGAAAATACAGGCATGTGGGTTAATTTTAACGGAAACAGCTCTATTTTTAGGTTCAATCTTAGCACCTGAATATACTTCCGCAATAGTTCGTTTCTGCTTAATTCCAAATTCTGAAAGGTTAATAGTATAGTCCTTGATTACCTGGCTGTTGATGTTTAGAATTAACAAGGCATCTTGTCCATTCTTCATCTTTTTTTGCCAAATTTCAATATCATCCTCTTTTTTTATTCTTTTTCCCTGTTCTGTGGGATCCTGGTTAATCTCAATTGCCTGTTTGTTTAAAATAATTGACTTTTCTTCAGCAGTCATTTTTCTTGGGTCATTACCCAAAATTAAAGGAGCCGACATGATGCACCATAATGCAAAGTGGCTTTTTTGTTCTTCAAAGTTTAGTCCCTGTTCACCTGTAACCATCATATCAGGGTCGTTCCAGAATCCATTGCCGGCATCTTTTGCTGAGCGATTATTAAATTCGGCAATTGCCATTACAGTCAAAAGACCTTTGTTTTCTTTGGTCTCTGAATTAAAAACAGCTCCTTGTGATATCCTCGACTTTATATCCTGAGTTGAGCGAGCCATATTGCAGTACTCAGGATACCAGTCTCTGAAACGATAGGCACTAATGCTAAATAAAATATCTCTACCACAGCTGTTTAATAGTTTACTCCACTTTGTATATGTGTTTTTTATGTTTTCTTCGCTCCAACCAGATTTATTCTTTAAGCAGGTAGAACAAGTATCTTCAGTTTGTTTGCATAAATCTACTTTTACGAAATCTAATCCCCAGTCAACAAATTGTTTTACATGAATTTCTTCTCTGTTGTAACCACCAACCGGATCGCCGCCACAATCGTGAGTACCAGGGACTGTATGTAATCCAAATTTTAAACCCAACGAATGTGCATAGTCAGCAAGAGGTTTAATCCCGTTAGGGAATTTTTTCGGATTGGCCAATAATTCACCATTTGGCCCAAGTTTAGTGTCTCTCCACCCACCATCGATTACAAAATATTTATACCCTGCATCCAGCAAACCTTCTTTAACCATGGCATCCATGCACTCTTTCATGTTCTTCTCGTTAATTTCTTGCTTGCCAAACCAGTTCCAGCTATTCCAGCCCATTGGAGGAGTTGGGGCCAGCAATTTTGAATTTTGGGACAACACATTGAGTGTAAGAGACAATAATAGGATACTTAATAATATTTTCATATTTAAAATATATTAATTTTGATTTTGAAATAAACAATATAACAGACATTTTTACTTGTACGAATATGCTTGTCCTTTTAATTGATGCGGATAAATTTTAACGATTCATCAGCTCATTATCAGTCTGAAATTTCTTCAATATTTAAGAGTTTGTAATAAGTAATACTTTTCTGCCAGTTCCAATTTTCTGCGGATCACTTTATGTAATTGACAGTTTCTTTCCTACCATCGGGTTGCCAATGTTTTGGCAAAGCCTCGTTTACCACATCTACCATTTCCGTATCGGGAAAACGCATACCAACCTGACGAATCCAGGTGGTTATGTATTTAAGCTGTTCGTCGAGACTAAAACCAGAAATCCTAGCTGGCTGTTGTCGTCCCCATATTAAGGTGTGAAACTTGAATTGCATGTTATTTGCCTTAGCATAGTTATACAATTGAGTCACCGGCTCCCAATTCCAAGTAGTAGAATCGGGCGTTATACCTACCTGCTCCCATTTTCCTTCGTTTTCGGGAGTAAGCTGGTTCCAAAGGTTCGAAAAATTATATTCAATCTTACCTTTTAAATTGCCAATAAATTTCTTTGAACCATGTCCGAGACTTAGTCCGACATAAGTACTGTCGTATTTGGCTACAACCGTTTTGTTTTGCTTGTTTGTTTGCGAAAAACTTAAATTTGCAAACAGAAAAAAGGATGCGATGAGTAGATTCTTCATGTTTATTTTGTTTTTTTCGTTACTTCAAGAATATGGAAAACCGTTGTTTCGTTACTTATTGTAGTAATTGAAATATCAGAATTGCGTTCACCCTTGTTCGTAAAACGTGCATCTTTAACAAGTATCGTTTTCTCCATCCATTTGCCAGTATTGGTGTTTTTCACCGTAAAGAGTGTTTTGTCTGATGTCTTTTTTGCATTGTAGCGAACAGTCCATTCGCCAACTCCTTTATCCAACCATACTATTCTGATTTCAACTTTCTTACAGGATTTTGCAAAATCGTCGTTTACATCGAAATACATTCCGCCTCTGCCATTTTCCATTTTGAATGAACGAGCAAAACGACCATATACACTCTCTTTTGGACCAACATGCCACCAGCCATCGCTGGTTTTTTCTGCATCAATTTGATCGATAAAGCGTTGGTAATTCCCTTCGGTAATATCCCAACCCACATCGTTGTAATCTTTGCTCTGACGATTCATCATTCCCCCGCCGGTAGCTTTTTCAGGGTCGCCCTGATAGGCGCCAAATTTTCTAAATGATGCAGCAATTTTAAGATACCGGTCGATGTTTTTTCTTTCAAAAGTGCCATACTTACCTGTCGAATAGGTTATTGTATCGGCAGCATCTAATCCTTTACGAAACGCACAAAATGCAGCATTGGCTGTTGCCGGATTGTGTTGCCCTGCATATTTATTGAAAAAATTCATCCCATCTTTATGTCTATATCCTTCAGATGCTTTGGTCGGTATATTCCACATGTCGATGCCGCAATAGGTCGCAAAAATGCCAGCCCAATAAAATGCCAGTTCTGTATTTTTTGTATGCCAGCCATACACTTCCCACTCGCCGTCCTGTTCACCTCGTGCAAACGTTTTTATACCTTTTGTATTGGTCTTTTGCTTAAAAGTACGCCAATAATTCAAGCGGGTTTTGGTATCGCTAATATCGTAACCATGACTAAACATACCATGTTTCAGACCAATTACAGGCATATTATTGAGCAGCCAGTTGTACTCATTTTCACCATTCGAATCCTGGTTAACAAGTATCGGTTTAACCAATTCACCTTTTTCGTTTGTAAACGCTTTTTTATAAACGTCCCAGGCATTTATTCTGAAATCGCCCCATTGCTCTTTAGTGATTCTGTATTTTGAATCGAGCGGATCACCCTTATATGGTCCGCCATCACCGGTAGAACCTTCGGCCGACTGAATAAAAAGGATTCTGTCTTGCAAATTCTTAGGCAATGATTGTATGTATTTACCAAATTCGTTAATTAACCGGTGATAAAACACGATGTACTCAGGGTCAAGGTAATGTTGAAAAGTGTCGGTGCGTGGTTTCCCCAATGGATTGATTGTTTTGGTCATTGCCACCTCGGAAACGCCATTTTCGTAAAGCCAACGGGGTGCGTTGGGCGCTACCCAAATTTTTAGAAAGGTGTAATACCCATGCTCTTCAGCATATTCTAATTGTTTTCGAATGACTTCATCGAATCTGAATTTTCCTGGTTCAGGTTCTAACTCATTCCATCTCATAATCAGCGCGGCACCTTTAACTAGCGGGAAAGTTTGAGATGTAACATTTTCCAGACCGCCACCCCAGGTGTAAACACCCCAACAATTCTGGGGAAAATATTTACTATTCTGAGCCATTGTAGGATTGAAACTCAAAAGAAATATCGACACAATCGCTATTAAAAAACTATTTTTTGTTTTCATTATCTATTATTTTGCTATTTCGAGCACGTGAAAAATGGCAGTCTCACTGTCATTGGTTATTATCGAAATATCAGAATCATGCTCATCTTTATTTGCTAATTCAGCATAGGCAACAAACACCGTTTTCTCCACTCATTATTCACATTACAAAACTATTAGGATTAATGGTCTAAACGGGATTGTTTTGTTTCATTTTGGGTATACAAATAGGTATAGAACATTTCAAAAGTGTAGCTTAGATTCCAGTGCAGTTTTTATGTTTACGACAGCAAATTTAATTTGTGCTATTCTTGAATCAAAAAACAGATCTATAGTTCCGGCATAACTTATTGTAGGAATAACAAGAGTCACGAAGAATACAGTTCATATGTACACCATCATTTTTTAACATATTTATCAATTTTAGGAGAGCAACAGTATAAAAAAATCAGATAACTTATTTATTAAAAACAAGTAGTCTGTTTTTTTAATGTTATTGTATTACTGAACAACGATATTGTGGCTCGACATATTATTATCTGATTTTACCTGAACAACAATCAACCCTTTTATATTCAGTACTTTAACATCGAGTTGTAAAGAATCATTTGTGACATTTGTACTATATAAAACCTTACCCAACGAATTAATTATATTAACCTCTTTGTGTTTCAATCCATTTGGAAAAACAATATTCAAAGTTTCTGATACAGGATTTGGATATATTTCGATATCATCCAATCGTATCAAATTATTTGAAGTAACCATATTATTAACCTTGATGTTGGTAATATAGTAAAATTCATCTCCAAAACTTGTTGCACATCTAACAATAATCTCAAGCTTTTTTCCTATAACACCCGAAGCTGAAACTGTTTTTAGTTTAAAAGCCCCGTTAAATTGAGCAATTGGCATTTCAACTCCACCATCAACCTTGTAATATATCCTGCAATAATCTGAATTGTCGCATCCAACCCCTTCTATGTTAGCAGAAATGATTACACTTCCCGGGGCACATGAAATATCAATAGGGCCATATGTTTTACTTACAGTTGCTTTATTTACAGTAAAACCTGCATCAGTCCAAGGAAATTCACAACCAGCGCTTTCTACGAAATAAGCAATTAATTGTTTATCACTTTCAATAGTAAACTTATAATTAACATCTGACGAAACCATTACATTATTTTCCATCCATCGAACAAATCGATAACCTGCCTTTGGAACTGCCTTAACTATAACTTCATCGCCCGGATTATAGAGTCCGGCACCAACAGTACTTCCTTTGGTATCATCGTTCGACGAAAGGCTAACGTTGAAGCTTTTATCTCCGCAAATTGGAGAGCCGGTGCCACCAAGATCGGTATAATCTTTCAACACAGCGGCATCAGCAAACTTCCAGTCTGGTTTAATTTGCATATTTCTGAATGAATCGCCATTATAATCTTTCTCCATAGATCTGGAGTAAGACATCCAACAGCAATATGCCATACCCATTTCTTCTTTGGCCTTAACAGTCTGTTTAGCACTTAAAAAGGTAGCTCCCCTTACTTTATGTGCGTAGTAGAGGCTAAGATAGGCCATCTGCTTAATATTATTAATTGCCATTTCCAAATCGAGATTCCCAACACCACTCATTGTGCTAATTAAGGCCAGAGCCTTTTCTGCATCGGCCTGCATCTCATCAGCAACTGTATATGACGACTTTTTACCGTTACAAGTGTTTGCTGCCGAATTAGAAATATCACAAAGGTCAGAACCATTTGCAACAGTTGTTACTTTTGCATTCTTATGAGTGCTAAGATTAGCAAAATCATAAACAGTTCTAAAACCCGTACATCTACCTGGGTCGCTATTACAACCTTCTGGATACCAATCAAAATCAAGACTCCACTCTCTCATTATGAGTTCTGTAACCCTGGGTAATGGTCTCGATGAGAGAGTCCATGCCTGAAAAAGATTATCGGCAGAAACCGAAGGGAATCTTTTTGCCAACATATTTTTAAATACATCGTCGCTAACTTGTGGATTGTATGAAATGCGGCCCCAAAGCATCTCCATATACCATCTCCGCTCTACTTCAAGCTGTCCGTTCAATGCTGGGTTTTTATAGAAATAAGTACGACTTGGCGTATAACCGTCTGAACCAATATACATGCCAGTTACCGCTTGTTTATTGGGGATGCCAGCCATGTATTCGCGTACAAATTTAGGGTCGCCCCAGTTTATGTAGAAATAATCGTCGTTACGAATTGTTAACCATGTTTTCGCACCAAGGCTATTAATTGTATTTATAGAACTTGTTGTCCAGGCAGGCGTTGGGGTTGAGTACATGTGAGCTTGCGCGTATTTAACCGAATAATTTGATGTTGCATTCGGAAGCGTTTTTAGAGGAGCAAACTTTTCATTCCAGATTTCAACCGATGTGCCGATACCCCTGTGAATCAGATTGAACTTTCGGGTTGGGTTTGCGGTTAAATAATCCTTTACAGCTTTACCGTAAACTTCCCATGTCCATTGTGTTTTTAGATTGTTATCATTGTTGAAACCTTGTTCAGAACCCATCATTCCATCGCCTGCAGAAATTCCAAAGCCATCCAGATCAGGGTAGGTGTCGATAAGTGCATACATGCTTTTATAACTGTAATCTTTTGTGGCTAAGTTGTTTCCATTTGCCGTGAGGGTTGGATATTGGTCCTTGGCGTAATCGAGGTACACATTCCAGTTGAAGAAATAAAATTTCATGCCACGACTATGGGCATATTGCATTACTTCGCGCCAAAAAGCAACACGTTGATCATGATTCAAATTAAGAACAAACCCATCAAACCCTTCGATATTAGGTAAACTTGCTTTTGGGTAATCGGCAAGTTTTACCAAGGCTGGAAATGGGTGATGAACCCATACCGACAATACGTTGTAGCGATAACGGGCTTGCTGATCGATGAGTTTTTTCCAGAATGTCATATCCCAAACAGATGGGATGGCTTTCATGGTAGAAGTTGAAGACCATCCACCAATGTAGGTAGGGATTCGTTTGTCGAGCGGCATGTTGAGTTTCATTCCACGATTTAATAAAAATGGGGATTCCTGGCTATTGTAGGTCCCGCTAAATCCATTAGCTGTAATATTCTCGGCAATTTGCAATCCACCATACATTGCGCCGTTTGCATCACCCCCAAGCACCCAAAATGAAGTCTGAGGCGTGGTGGTTGTGCGCAAACCGTAGGCTTGTTCCCCCAAACCGGAAGGAACTGTACCCTCTTGACTTTTAAGGATATTTGTCACACTACTATCCGTTGCCAACGCAATAACGACCTTCTTATTGGCATAAGAGCCATCAAGAGATGATAATGAAAGCATTTCAACTGTGAAGCTTTGTGCCTCAAGCGCAATTCTCACATCTTCGGCGGCAAATTTGCATTGCGCCATATTCGAATCGAAAAACACCCCTACCGTTTCGGCAAAGAGCATTACAGGCATGACAAGCGCCATGATACACATTGTGTAAATACGCACCATAGTTTTAAAGGACATAAACACCATTTATTAATTATTACAATTCGTCACAAATTTATTTAACTAACAGCAAAGGCAGGAGATGGATATTTCATTTTGAGGATACAAACCGACCAAAATTAATCGCCTTATTACTTGAAACCCGATTTCTTCAGTGCAATTTTCCTAAGCATAGCCGATGTTTTATTTGTATCAAACTTCATTAATTGCAACCGTTTAAAATAATTTTCGGCCTCAACCAAGTTTCCGGCGTTATAATGACTTTCGCCAATATTGTAAAGAAGTTCATTTTCAGACATGTAAGATGAACTTGCCCCTTTTAGTTGTTGAATTTCCATTAAACCCTTAAAGGCTTCGGCGGCCTCGGCGCTGCGCCCTGCCCCGGTAAGTATCATTGCCAAAATGAAATGAAACTGCTCTTCTTGTCCTTGGTTATATTGAATGGACCTTTTCATTAACTCAACAGCATCGTCCATTTGCTGTGGATTAACAATCGAATTATCAATACGATAGTACTCTATAAGACCATTCAAATAGGCAAACATTGCTGAATTATCATTGGGATTTAATTCATACATCTTGCGCAATTCATCTATTTGAGCCTCGCGTATTCCGGCATCGGGCAATCGTAAATCCTGAGATATTTTTGCCAACATTGACAGAACCTCCTGATTTTCAGGATTTATTGTTAAACCTTTTCTTAAAGCAGTATAGGCAAGCGCCAAATCGCCGATTTGCGAACTGCTTCGGTAACGCGCTATGTTCAGATAGTTTTCGAATGTTAAGTGGCGTTGCTTCCCATATTCCGAAAACCATAAATTTTTATCCTGAAAGGAAAAACGCTCATCCAAGCTATCTAATAAAGTAACCGATTGGTGCGTAAAAAGGCCAATTGGGGCTAAAAATTCGAGTGGCGATTTATTTGTGCTATTAACCTCATTTTTTGTATATACGAAAGGATTGTTCCGTGCAGAAACAATCTGCGTAGAAAGAAGTGTTGGCAAATCGAACATCTTAATTCGGGCTAAGTCCTGTGTGATCTGTGGTTGATTCATTTTTTGTTCCATCGCATCGAAATCGATGGAAAGTGGAGTAGCCGATGCAAGGATAATCAGATCGGCATCTGATGCTTTCCAGATTGTAACATATGGAAAGACTTTACTTATAGTGCTCAGAACAAGCCTGAATATGTCATTATTAACATCGTAGGTGTGAAACCATTGGGTTAATACGCCATTCGAATTCAGACGTTCTTTACATAGTTTAAAAAACTCCACCGAATACAAATTACTTATTCCTGCAATCCAGGGATTCGATGGCTCACTGATTATATAATCATATTTTTTTGAAGATACTTTTAGTTGTGTGATGGCGTCATCGATGAAAATCTTCACACGAGGATCGGCCATGAAATTATTATTTTCCCGGGTAAAAAAGTAGTTGCATTCAACCACTTCGGAGGCAATTTCAACAACATCGAGCGACTTAATCGGATGGCGAAGCGCCGAACCACAAGTAATACCACTACCTAAACCAATTACAAGTGCATCGCCCGAATTGGGATAGAGCATTAATGGAATTTGACCTAGTAATACCTGCGTCTGTAAATCGGCAACGGTACTCGCATCGGCTTTACCATTGATAACCAACGTTTTTTGAATGGTATCACCAAAGTGCGATTCGCGAACTGCAACATTGGCATTAACACCTTCTTTATGCCAAAGAATTCGTTGACCCTGATTCTGCTGATTCTTAAATTCCTTATATGTGGGAACATCCTGAGTATAGAGTGTTCGAAATGCCCCTGAGATTAAAAAGTTTTGGTTCCACGCTGGAAACAGAACCTTGTATCCAACTGCAAACACCACAAAAATGATTGCAAAACCCATCTTTAGCTGTTTTGAAACTCCAGCCTTGTAAAGTATTAATAATCCAATAATTCCATTTAGAAACACACCTAGCTCAAGAGAGGACTTAATGCCTAAAAAAGGGATTAAAACTAAACCGGTAACCAATGCACCAACCACTGAACCGTTGGTGTTGATTGAAAAAATTCCGCCAATGGATTTGCCTAAAAACCGCATATCGCTATTGGCTATGCGACTTGCAACAGGCAGCGACATTCCGCTAAAAATTGTTGGCAATACCATTATTACAAAACACATCAGGAATTCTAAGCTGATAAAAGTGGAAAAATTATCGGGAAGGTTAGGGATTTGCGCCGATAATCTGGTTAGAAAATAGGGCAATCGCTCGTATAGCGGGAGCATCAATATCATCGAAAAAGCAGTGCCAAACTGGCAAATGGCTAAAAATGCAACCAGATTTTTGATTCTCTTTATTACGAATGAAACAATCAAGCTTCCCAGCGCAATTCCACTGATAAAAGCGATCAGCATCAAGGTAAACGAATAAGTAGTTGATCCAAGGATATTTGAGAGTAATCGTATCCAGGCTAACTCATACAACATGGCTATAAAACCGGATGCTAAAGCGGTGTAAACGGCAATGCGAATGGCTGTTGTTGAAAAAGTTTGCAGACTCGCATCTTCTTTAGCAGAAGTTGATATTTTTTTTTGAGTATTGGTTTTGATCGATTTTGAAAAAGCTATTGCTGCCAAACCAATCAAAATATTAATAAAAGCAGCAATCCAAACAGTATGCTCTACCCCATAACTGCGAATAAGGAAAAAACCGGCAAGCCCGGTACCAATAACTGCTCCAAAACTATTAATATAATAAAGAACAGCGACATCCCTGCCAGAATTGGAGATATTCTTGCTCACAAACTTAGTAAGAATTGGAAGTGTTCCACCCATTAAAAATGTAGGCAGAATGAGTGTACTAAAACTCAGCAGGAACTTTAGGGTAAGCAACCCTCCCCCACTAAACGTAGATGCTGAGTGAAGAAACAGATTTCCAACAATTTCGATTAAAAAAGGATAGGCTAAACAATAGATACCAATACCCACCTCGAGCAATCCATAAAGCTTAAGCTGATTCAAAACCTTATCGGAATACCGTCCCAAATAAAAAGCGCCAAGTGCCAAACCGCCCATATAGGTTGCCAGCACAATCATGTTCGACCAGGCCGTACTGCCTATAAACAAAGCCAGATATTTTGACCATGCCACTTCGTATATAAGTCCGCAAATTCCCGAAAGAATAAAAAGAAATATAACTACTATTCTGATATTAATAGACTTCATGGATATTTCTGAAATGTTTAATTAGTTACTAGTAAAACGTCTAGTAAAAATATTTCTATTATTCTTTTTTCTCATTCCCAATTTTTAATGCATGAGATGGCATAGGAAGAAAATCATGATCGATGACCATTTTTCGCTCCATTTCGTTTTTAAGTCTTTGCTCCATAGTGGCCAAATCAGGTTGTCCCGAAAGATTGATTAACTCGAAAGGGTCGTTTTGCAAATCGTATAGTTCGAAAATGGGTCTCTCTTTGTAGAAATAAAAATCCTGATGCATTTTGGACAATTTATTCTCGGAATTTGCTTTTACAAGGTCATTCCAAGCCTTTGCTGTCACCATATCGACCTGCACAAACTCTTGTCTTGGCAGAGCATTGTAAATAAGATGATAACGCTCGGATGTTACCGATCTCGAAAGATCGTACCCATCGGTACGGGTGAGTGGTCCGTTGTGGTAGCCACGCTCGGCAAAAACATATTCACGCTTGTTATTTTCTTCAACTCCTTTTATGGTATTGCTAAAACTTATTCCATTAATTGTAGTTTTGAAACTCAATCCCACCAAATCGAGAATGGTAGGTGCGAGATCTTCGCCACTCACAAGGGTTTTCGTAGATGAATTGGGTTTTGTAACACCAGGAAACCTTATTATTAGCGGCACATGAGTACCCCGACCATGAAGTGTTCCTTTTCCCCTCAACAACGATTCGCCATTATCACCAATAAATATCACAATTGTGTTTTTAGTCAATTTGCGTTCGTCCAGCACCTTCATAACGGATCCAAATCCAAGGTCCATGTCTCGAACATCAGACAAATAACGGGCATAATCTTTACGTATTTCGGGTAAATCGACAAAATCGGGAGGTAAAACCAATTGATCGGGATCAATCTCTTCGTAATTTTCTTCGAATGTACGGTGCGGCTGATTGAATCCAAAATAGAGGAAAAAAGGCTTTCCTTTTGGAATTTTATTCAGGATGGTATCCAATTTCTGCGGTACCATAGCCAGGCCTTTACCTTTGGTACTGAATGATAAGACCAGGTCGAAACGAGATTCGGCATATACCATCCCTTCTTTTTTCAATACATCATATATAAACGGATCAACACTCGCCGGAGGGCCATCTAAGTGATGTGAGCGGCCGGCTAAACCAATCCAATAACCCGATTTTTTTAAGATATCGGTAAAAAAGGGTACCTCTTTCCTCGCGGGTTCAAAAAAACGGGTAACCCCAATACTTACCGGACTACAACCGGTAAAAATTGATGTTCTTGAAGGGGCACATTGCGGAGAGGTGGTATAGGCCCTATCGAAACGGAGACCTTGTTTGGCAAAGGCATCTAAATTGGGTGTAATGTTGTATTTCAACACATTGACATCGTTGTAGCAGCCCACATGAGGAAAACTGTGATCATCGGATAAGATAAGAATAATGTTGGGTTTGTCGTTTGAAACCGCTTGTACAGATGCCGACAGCGTGAGTGCCGCTGTTGACAAAAGAGGTAGTATTCCGTATTTTGATATTCCTAATTTCATAAAATGGCATTTTTAAAATCGTTTTTATTCCTTTACTTTCAAAATTAAAAAATGGGAAGTCTATCAGGAACAAAATAGAATTCCCATTTCGAGTTTATCACCAATGTAACCTCTATTTACAATCAGGAATTCCTACACCACCCAGATCAGTGTAATCCTTTAATTGAAATGCATCAGCATAGTGCCAGTCAGGGGCAATTGTAACCGTTCTAAATTTGTTGCCTTTATACATGGCATCCATTGAGTTTGCATACTTCATCCACCAGCAGTAAGCTTTACCCATAGCCTCTCGGGCTTTCTCAGTTTGGTTGGCTTTTTTATAGGTAGCAGCACGGATTTTATAAGCAAAATGAGTCGTAAGATAGGCTTGTTGTTTGATGTTATTTATTTTCACCTCAAGGTTAGCATCACCCTGACTGCTTATTCCATTAATCAGAGCAAGAGCACTTTGAGCATCGGCTTCCATTTCATCAGCAAGCTGATAAGTTGATTTTTTAGTACCACATGTACCGGCAGCTGAACTTGCGACACTACACAAATTTGAGGACGACGTTCTAGCTACTTCAGTTACCGTAAAATCATCAAGAAATCTAAAGGCCCCTCCATTTTGTGGATACATAGAAGCTTCGGCATACCAATGCGCATCCAAGCCCCAACTTCCTTGTGTAAGCTCTTGAACCTTTGGAAGCTGTCGTGAAGCCAGCGCCCAGGCATTGAACAGAGTTTCTGATGATACTTGCGGAAATCGCTGAGCCATGTATTTTTTGAAAACATCGTCGGAAATATTCTTATTATAAGCTATGCGCCCCCACAACATTTGTATATACCAGTTTCTCTGAATTTCAAGCTGTCCGTTCATGGTAGTATCTTTACACCAATAGGTTCGGGTTGGGTGATAAATATCGGAACCAATATTAAAACTATTGATTACTTGACGGTATGGGATATTTTTCAAATACCCACGCACAAATTCGGGGTCGCCCATATCCATGTAAAAATAATCGTCGTTGCGCAAGGTTAACCATGTTTTTTGACCAGCTTTAGCAGCATCGGACAAATCTGCCTCATACCATTTGGGCGTAAGGGTCGAATACATATGGGCATTAGCGTATTTCACCGAATACTCAAACTTCATATTGGGCAGTTTGGTCAACGGTCCCCAATCTTCGTACAATTTAAGAATACCTGCTCCAAGTCCGCGATGAATCATGGTAAATTTTCTGTCGGGGTTAAGTAACGCATAATCGTAAGCTGCTTTTCCGTATGCCTTCCATGTCCAGGGTCCTCTCGAATCTTTAGGCAGTTTCATGTTATCGCCGGCACTAATACCAAAACCATCCAATTCGGGATAAGTTTCGAGTAGGGCTTTCATGCTTTTACTCAGGTAATCGAGCGTTGTAGGGTTGTTTTCTTTTTCTGTAATTACTCCCGGATACATATCTTCGGCATATTCAGCACAAACATTCCAACAGAAAAAATAGAACGAAAAACCTCGGTTGTGGGCGTAGGTCATTACCTGACGCCAAAAAGCAATTCTTTTTTCGAGCGTGAGTGTTGGGTCGGCATAGCCAAAGAAACCTTCGATACTTGGCAAACAGGCCTTTTCGTATCCGGGAACTTTAACCAGCGCAGGAAATGGGTGATGTACCCACACCGACAAAACATTGTATCGGTTGCGTGCTTGCTGATCGAACCAGGCTTCCCAGAATTTCATATCCCAAACATTCTTAACTGCATACTGGGTAGAAGTATTACCCATATATCCCGAATAAGTGGGTATCCGTCTATCCATTGGCAAATTAAGTTTGACGCCGCGCTGCTTAAAATCTGGCGACACCTGCTCGTTATAAGAACCTGACAAACCATCGAAAGTAATATTCTCTGCTAATTGAAGTCCGCCGTACATGGCACCATTCACATCGCCACCAAACACCCAATACGAGTTTTGTTTTTGCGTAATAGTTTGTAGTGCATAGGCTTGTTCTCCTAAGCCATTGGGCACCTTTCCTCCGGCTTCAGTAAACAACATTATTATCTTTTTATCCGATTCAAGTGCGATGACAATTTTTTTGTTCGAATAGCTCGATTTAAGCTTCGATAAATCGTTCATTTCCACTTTAAATCCTTTCGATTCGAGAGCAGACTTTACATCATTAGCAGCAAATTTTATCTGTGAAATTGAATTATCAGAAAAAACACCTACTGTTTCGGCAAAAAGCAAGGCTGGTGTTGCGATCAGCATAATTACCAGTGGGCATAGTCGCTTAATATTTTTTTGAAAATTAGTTTTCATTGTAGTTAAGTTGGTTAGAAATTAATTGTCATGCAATTTTGAAAACCGACGGTTTAACCCGTCGGTTTATTTCTGTTTCGAATTTATTTACAGTTTGGAATACCAACACCGCCAAGGTCGGTATAATCTTTTAAAACATCGGCGTCGGCAAATTTCCAGTCAGGAAGAATTTGCATATTTCTAAACGCAGTTCCATGATAATCCTTTTCCATCGCTCGGGTATACGACATCCATCTACAGTATGCCATACCCATTTCGTCGCGTGCTTTATCTGTTTGTCCGGCCTTTAAATATGTAGCTCCTCTAACCTTGTGGGCATAATACAAACTAAGGTATGCCATTTGTTTGATATTATTTATTGCCACCTGCAAATCTTGACTTCCGCCACTATTCATTTTCTCTACAATTTTAAGAGCAGTTTGAGCATCCGCCTGCATTTCGTCGGCAACTGCATAGCTCGATTTTTTTCCATCGCAGGTACCTGCTGCCGAGTTGCTGATATCGCATAGGTTGGAACCCTTTGCAACTGTTGTTAATTTAGCATTTTTATGCTTACTCATATTTGCAAAATCGAATACTGTTCTAAAACCGGTACATCTTCCCGGATCGCTATTGCAACCTTCAGGATACCAGTCGAAATCGAGGCTCCATTTATCCATAATGAGTTCTGTTGCACGAGGCAAAGGTCTCGATGCGAGAGTCCAAGCTTGAAACAGATCTGCCCCCGAAACAGATGGGAATCGTTTTGCCAACATATTCTTAAACACATCGTCGCTTATTTGCGGGTTGTACGAAATTCGTCCCCAAAGCATTTCCATATACCAGCGGCGTTCTACCTCAAGTTGTCCATTTAATGCCGGATTCTTATAAAAATAAGTGCGGGTTGGAGTATATCCATCCGAACCGATATACATGCCTGTAACAACTTCCTTATTTGGAATACCTGCCATAAAATCGCGTACAAATTGGTGGTCTCCCCAGTTAATATAGAAATAATCGTCGTTACGAACAGTTAACCAGGTTTTATCACCTTGGTCTTTTATCGCTTTAATCGAACTTGTTGTCCAACTAGGTGTAGGCGTTGAATACATGTGCGCCTGCGAGTACTTTACTGAATAGTTTGTAGATCCATTCGGAAGTTCTTTTAGTGGAGTATATTGCTTACTCCATATTTCGGCCGATGAGCCAATGCCTCTGTGAATCAGATTAAACTTTCGGTTTGGGTTGGCCTTAAGATAATCATATACAGCTTTGCCCATCGCATCCCAAGTCCACTTGGTTTTTAGGGTGTTATCGTTATCAAACTCCTGATTTTTACGTTGCATACCATCACCAGCAGAAATTCCGAAACCAGCAAGATCGGGATAGGTAGCGATAAGCGCCTGCATGCTCTTATACATGTAATCTAATGTTGTAGCATTTGTACGTGCTTCGGTAATATTGGGATATTGGGTTCTTGTGTATTCGAGATGAATGTTCCAGTTGAAAAAATAGAATTTCATACCACGATCTCGCGCATAAGCCATCACTTCACGCCAAAATGCCACACGTTGTTCATGATTCCATTCTTTTACATAACCATCGAATCCTTCAATATTTGGTAAACATGCTTTTGGGTAATCTGCCAATTTTACAAGTGCAGGGAATGGATGATGCACCCATACCGACAGCACATTGTAGCGGTTGCGGGCTTGTTGGTCAATTAGTTTTTTCCAGAATGTGATATCCCATACATTAGGTATAGCTAATCCGGTTGAAGTGGACGACCAGCCACCCACATAAGTTGGAATGCGTTTGTCAAGTGGCATGTTAAGTTTCATTCCACGGTTTAACAGGAATGGGGCTTCCTGATTGTTGTAAGTGCCTGAGAATCCATCGGCATCAATATTTTCCGCAATTTGAAATGCTCCATACATCGCACCGTTTATATCGCCACCCAAAACCCAATAAGAGGATTTTTTCTTTTGGGTAGTGCGCAAACTGTATGCCTGTTCGCCCAAACCAGTTGGAATGGTTCCACCTTCGGCTGTAAGAAACTTTATCACCTCGGCATTCGATACCAGTGCGATGACCACCTTTTTTTTCGAATAGCCCGATTTTAAGTTAGATAACGCATTCATTTCGACCTTAAATCCTTTAGATTCAAGAGCGGTTTTTACATCGTTGGCTGCAAATTTTATTTGCGGTATAGAATTGTCTGAGAAAACACCAACTGTTTCGGCCGAAACAACAGTTGGTATAGCAATTGCCAATACAATATTGGTAAAGATGCGTACGATTATATTTTTTGATAAAAGCATTTTAATTGGTTTTATAAGTATTTAAAACGATTAGTAATTGATATTTTTTTTTGCTCATCCTTCAAAATTTAATTTCGTCAACGATGACTATTTTGATGGCGCAGAAAGATTACTTTATTCTACAAATTTGATCCAATTTAAATTAAGTATTTGAGAGGCATTACTATATTTTTCTTCCTCTTCTCCTCTAAATACAAGAAAAATATGTTGAACACCTACAGGTGCATTTACCTTGCATTCTTTGGTGACCCAATTCTGATTGCCTTCAGTATTTTCAAACTCACAAGTGCCCAGCAAAGGTCCTGTATTACTATCCAATCGGATTTCAATATTGCCAGATTTTACCGAAGATAATCGGGCTTGAAATGTCAATGAGTTATTTGCTTTGGGGCCAAAATCAATCTTATAAGAAGAATAACTCAAATTCTTAAGATTAGAAATACATTTGATTGGTCCATTGTCATTTGCATCACTTGTTCGAAGTACAGAATAACAAATAAGATCTTCAGCCTCAATCTGCTTGAATGCACTTACTGATGGTGTCGATGCAGTTGGTTTGGCTGCTAAAATTATTGGCTTTCCTTTTGGTGGTTGCTGAATTGCACCGGTAGATGTGATGGTCAACCAATCCAGATTTGCAATATTTCCAGTTGCTCCTTTGTACACAAGGTAAATGTTTGTAAGTCCCTCTTTGTTTTTGAGTTTTGTTGACACGGTTTTGTAATTTGATATACCACCCGTATTAGTAACTTTAATTTTGCCCAATAACTTTCCGTTAGGTTTATCCTGACGAACCTCAATTGTTCCGCCACTTGCCGATGCAATTTGTATGTTTATGGTAGCATTAGCTGCCATATTAAGAACTCTCGGATAATAAAGCGATGCATTATTTGTCATGTTACTTACAGCAAATCCCGATTCAATTTCTTGCTTTTTTGTACCATCCGATGCGGCAAAATACCATTCAGCCTCTATTTTTTTAGAACAATCATATTGTCCTACCCCAATAAACGATTCACCAACATCTCCATCAGCCACAATATCTCCATTATCTTTATAATGCACATAAGTTAAATGTGTTTTGCGGAAAAATTTACCCACATCGCCCATGCCAAATGCACAGTAGGTTTGATTGTTCCAGTTGAAAATTGTTGGGTGATCAATCCAATGTTTATAGAATTTACCTCTATAAGTATATGGCCCGTATATATTTGTGGCTGTTGAATAATCAGTACCATGTCCGTTCAGGTAATAAATCCCATTACGTTTATGCACAAAACCGCCATCACCTTTCCATGCGACAGTAGTATGGATAAGCTCTTTAGGTTGTTCGGCCAGCGAGATCATATCTTCATTGAGCTTGGCAATTTTGTAAGGAAATCCGCCTGTAATAAGATAGGGGGTTTTATTAACATCGTCATCAATAAAAACAGTAGGATCGTATGTAATACCCTCAAATGATTTTTTCATCGCATCTGTGTATGGACCTCCTGGTCCATTGGTGCTTACGGCAACACCTGTTCTCCAATTCCCGGATACGTAAAAATAGTATTTACCATTTCTTTCGGCGCCATCGACAGCCCAGCTATTATTTGTTGGACCTACCCACATATCTTTCGGAAACAAATTGAATTCTAACTTCCAATTTACCAAATCAGAAGATGACCATACCCACCAATCATACATTCCATAAAAACTTTCAACAGGTTCTCTGTCGTGAGATGCAAAAAGGTAAGCTTTATTGTTGAAAATGTGAATATGTGGATCACAAACCCCCATATCCGAAATAATTGGGTTGTTAACTACTTTTATATCCAAAGAGCCTTTGGCATCTTTTGATTTTAAATTCTGACTGAATAGACAGAGCGTATTTAAAGTAAAAACCGCCGTTATAAATACTGCAAATACAGTAATTTTAAATTTATTCATATTAAAAATTTTAATTTTAGTAAAATCTATTTAATCACAACTTTCTTAGAATAAACAGAATGATCTGTATGAAACTTTATCAAATATAAACCGGATTTAATGCCTGGCAAATCAATACTTCCGTTTTGCTTTTGCGCTATAGCAACAAAAACAGCTCTACCCGACAAGTCAAGCAATTCGATTTTGTTGACTTGAGTTTTGTTTGAGTTGTAAATCAATCTGTCAGTTGCCGGATTTGGATAGAAAATGATATGACCACTCGAAGACTCTATTGTTGATACTATGTCTGTTTGAATAAGCTTAAAATTAGCTGAAATGGTTTTATTGCCATCCATCACCACATTTATCGGATTGGTTGCTCCAGATACATCGCCGCTCCAACTTTCGAATTCAAAACCGGGCCTCGATGTGGCCGTTAGCTTAACCGCAGTATTTGCAATGTAGTTTGGCGCTATTGGGTTCATTGTTACAAAGCCATTATTAGGTTTCGTATTATTTGCAATCGTGTAATAATCAGTCGATTTAAACACAATATTACTTACATATTGATTTGTATTAAAATAGGTTGAGAAATTCTGTGCTGTCAATTTTGTACCTGCAAAGGTCACATTCTCGAATGTAAGTCCACCATTCCATGGTGAAGATGCCCATCCCAAAAGATTTTGTTTCACACTACAGGATGCAATTGAGATATTTTCGAATTTCATCCAATTATAACTACCTCCTTTATTAGATGGGTTTGCAACATCACCTTTAAATGAAATAAGATTAAATATGGTCATGTTACACAGTTTATCATGAAAGCGAATATTTCGGAAAGTTGTCTGTGTCGGATTTACCCCCACCGCATTATCTGCACGCATATCCCAGGCAGCACCACCACCCCCACGCGAACGACAATAAAGCACATCGCAGTCTTCAATTAATATCGGAGATGTCCAAACTGCAGACATATACCATATTGCAGAAATATTATCTTTCCAGTAAGTTACCCGCTTTCTGTTTCCCCTGACATAAGAGCAATCGTCGTTCGTTCTAACAAAGCAATCATTCACATTATCACCATTGCCTAATCCATCACCATTCGCGCGCCACCCGACTACCTTAACATAACTAAGAAAACCTCCAGCTCCGGATGGTGTCCACACTGAGAAATTAGCTGGGTCAGCTACAGTTACGCCAATAATTTTATAATTGAGCGCATTATCGATTGCAATTGGTCTGTGATTATTAGCGTCTGAATTAGGAACATAATATGGGTGGGTGGTTTTTGCACCCGATATGGTACCATACCCGAAAATTTTAATTTTCTCACCAACTTTACTGTAGCCTCCCAAAGGAACACCCACGTTATTTAATGAACCATAAACAATCGCATCGCCAGGAATGTAAACACCTTTTCCTGGATATATTTTTTGGCCCAATCCAATATTATGAACTCCGGGCTTAAAGTAGAGTGTGTCGTAAGTTGCTGAATTTATGCGACTCATTGCCAACGAATCAGTGCCTGGTTCCACATAATGTACTCTTGAACCATTTAAAGATGGTTTTTTTAGAACTGGATTCGTAAACAACGTTATGGTATGTGTCGGTTGGCCAATTGGATTAACAAATGCATTGTAATCGTCCATTTGTCCATTGATATCTATTGCAATTTGTGCCGGATTGCTAATTGTAAAATAAACTTTGTTGTTAATTACAGTTGCCACACTTGCTTTCTGAGCCGGGTGAACAGTTGCTTTAAAGAAATTATTTCCACCAATTTTGAAGCCGTTTTTTGACGCTATTTCCACTTCAACAGGCTGATTTCTACTCATTTCAATGTTTCCATAAGTCTGACTCCATCCAGCTGTAGCATTAGGATAATGTTGTACGCTCGTAGAACTATTTGTGCCATTTGTCTGATTAATATCAGGTAGTTCCAATGCCCTGTTGTAAGTGTAATGCGCAAAAACATCAACCCACTCGTTGTTGGTAGCTGCCGAGCGTACTCTGATTGTAAATTTATTCGAAGGCGAAAGACCGGGAACATCTTTGTAAACTATGAGAGTGTCCGAGCCTCTAATAAACTGCGGACTTGTTTCTGAGGCATTTAGCTTTGAAATGCCAAAGAGATAACTTAAAATCAGAAGTATTAAAAAATATGTTTTCATTTTTTTCTATTAATTAAAAAATGGCATCCCTACTCCACCATTATCATGATACTCTTTTAATACCTCAGCATCTTGAAAATGCCAGTCAGGAAGAACAGGTTTTGAACGTTGATTTGCTTGTCCTTCATACATCTTATCCATTAAATTAGTATATTTCATCCACCAACTATATGCTTTGCCCAACGCTGTAATTGTATTTTCAGTTTGCCCTGCCAATTTGCAGGTTGCAGCACGTACTTTGTGAGCAAAATATAACGACAGGTATGACATTGCTCTGATATTGTTTAAAGTTACCCCAAGCTCAGTATTATCTTCAGCTTTAATTTTATTAACGGTTTCCAAGGCCGACAAAGCATTTGCTTCTATTTCATCAGCAAGTTGATATGAACTCTTTTTTCCATTACAATTGCCCGCAGCACTATTTTTAATATTGCAAAATAATGAACCTGGGCCAACATCTGCATTTGCAAATTGATCGACAGTTGCAAATCCTTTAAACGTTAGACATGCCTCCGGATACCATTTGAAATCCAGATCAAAATCTTCATGTAACAATTCGGTAGTCTTTTGTATGCCGCTAGATGCATTGCTCCATGCAGTAAACAAATCATCTGAGGATACATTAGGATATCTCAACTTCATATAATTTTTAAATACCTGATCAGATGTTTGAGGGTTGTATGCTAATCTTCCCCAAATCATGTTCATATACCATTGTCTTTGAACCTCCAGAATTCCTTGTGAAACACTGTCTTTACAGAAAAAAGTACGCGTCGGGCAAAATCCGTCGGAGCCAATATAGAAACCAGCAAAATTTTTACCATAATCTGTCATACCCTTTATATACTCACGTGCAAAAGAAGGATCGCCCCATGTATGGTAATAAAAGTCGTCGTTACGGACCGTAAACCAAACCTTCATATTGTTATCAACTAACTGTTTGGAATTATTCCCCTTATCAAAATGTTTTGGAACAGGGGTAGAATACAAATGAGCTTTTGAGTATTTGTAAGACATATCGAAAGTTACATTAGGAAGTTCAAAAAGCTTCGAAAATGTTGCCTTGATATCGGAAAGGTTTGTTTGATGCCAACGATGAATAAACCGTAGCTTTCGTTGTGGATTTTTTACCGAATAGTCGTACATCGCCTTACCGTAGGCTGCCCATAAAAAATCTTCATTACTTTTGTTTTCGCCATTGGTTACACCAAAACCATCGAGTTCGGGATAGGTTTCAAGAAGCTTCATCATGCTTTTATACATATATATTTTATTGGCTTCTGTGGTTACGCCATTAGCAAGACCGTATTTACCATCTGCATTGGCGACCCAAACATTCCAGTTGAAAAAAAGAAATTCGAATCCGCGCGAATGTGCAAGTGTCATAACCTGTCTCCAGAAAGCTATCTTTTCTTCGATAGACATTTTTTTCGAATATCCATTAAAACCTGTTACATCTTGTATGGCCAAATCGGGATAATCGGGCAATACAACTAACGAAGTAAACGGGTGGTTGTTCCATACTGAAACCATGTTGTAACGGTGACGCGCCATTTCATCAAACCAACTCTCCCAGAAAGTTATATCCCAAACATTGGGTATTGCTTTTTGGTAGGATGTTCCCTTGCTGTTACTTTCGTAAGTTGGACTTTTTTCGTCAAAAGGGAGATTGAGTTTAACACCGCGTTTTAGAATTGCAGGCGATTCCTGGCTGTTATATGTTTCTTTAAAGCCATTAAATTTAATATTTTCGGCAATTTCCAATCCACCATACATGGCACCATTAATGTCGCCACCAAGTACCCAATAAGATTTTTGTGGTGAGCTGGTAGTCCGAATTCCATAAGCCTGCTCGCCCAAATTGGTTGAAATAGTTCCTCCTTGTGTGGTTAATAACTTTATCACTTCAGCATCTAAAGCAAGCGCAATTACTATTTTCTTTTTTGTATATTTCTCATTTAGAGCCGAAATTGAATTCATTTCGACCTTAAATCCTTTCGATTCCAGTGCGGTTTTTACGTCGTTGGCAGCAAATTTTATTTGAGCCACATTCGAATTATAAAATACACCTACTGTTTCAGCAAGAACCATTAGCGGTAGAGCAAGAACCACAAGACTTATTGTGCAAATACGCACCATCCATTTTTTTAGCATATCTTTTTGAGTAATGAGTTATAATTTTTTTTAAACATGTACCGTATATTCACTATTTCGAATTAATTTCATTAATCGTCTCAAATTGAGGTATTCCAATTCCGCCCAAATCGGTGTATTCTTGCAATACCAATTGATCTTGAGCATGCCAATTGGGAAGGTCTTTTACTCTTTGCATACCCATTCCAGTATACATCGCATCCATTATATTTGCATAGTTCATCCACCAGGAGTAGGCTTTGCCCATGGCATTTTTTGCATTTGTTTTATCCTTGGCTTTTAAATAGGTTGCGCCGCGAATTTTATAAGCATAATAAACAGACATGTAGGCCATTGCCTTAATATTATTTATTGCAACACCCTGCTCTGTATTTGCATCTGCACACATGTTTTTTATTAAAGAAAGAGCCGCTTTAGCATCAGTCTCAATTTCGTCGGCAAGCTGATAGGAGCTTTTTTTACCTTGACAACTGTCTGTGGCGCTTTTGGCAATACTGCATAACGATGAGCCTTTGGCCACTTTACAATTCGCAAAATTCTGAATGGTTCTAAATCCACCATTGCTTGTACAACCCTCTAACCACCAATTTAAATCAATTGTCCATGATCCCTGAACTATCTCAGTGATTTTAGGTATGCAACCCGAAACTTTATTCCAGGCGGAAAAAAGGTTGTCGGTTGAAACAGAAGGATATTTTAATGTCATATAATTCTTAAATACATCGTCAGAGGTGTTGGGATTGTACGACAATCTTCCCCAAAGCATAAACATATACCATTGCCGCTGCACCTCAAGTTTTCCTTGCGATACGCTGTTTTTACTTAAAAAATCGCGTGTTGGGCTATACCCATCCGACCCCATGTAAAAGCCCCTGAAAATGTCTTTACCTATGCCAATCATTCCATTTACATAAGTGCGCGCAAAATCCGGATCGCCCCAATTATGATAGTACATTTCGTCGTTACGTACAGTCAGCCAGGTTTTTAGATTATTAGTGCGAAGTTCATGGTCGGCTTTAGCCTCAGCCATCCAGGTGGGAGTCGGAGTCGAATACATATGTGCCACCGAATATTTGTACGACATGTCGAATGTTACGTTAGGGAGCGATAAAAGCTGATTAAATCCGGTTTTAATTTTTGAAAGCGTTGTCCAATGCCAACGATGAATAAAACGGATTTTTCTCTGTGGATTTGCTATTGCATAATCATACATCCCTTTTCCAAAGGTTTCCCACAAAAAATTCTGATTGCTTTTATTTTCACCATTGGTAACGCCAAAACCATCGAGATCGGGGTAAGTTTCCAACAGTTTTATCATACTCTTGTACATATACTCCTTTGTAGCGGGATTGTCGGCCTTGTCGGTAATTCCATATTTTCCGGTAGCTCCGTAGGTAAACACATTCCAGTTAAAAAGAAGAAATTCAAATCCACGTGCGTGTGCATAGGACATGACCTTACGCCAGAAATCTATTTTTTCGTCAATGGTCATTGTTTTTGTAAAACCATCAAACCCGGTTACGTTCTGGATGGCGACATCAGGGTAATCATCCATTTTTACAAGGCAGGTAAATGGATGGCAGCTCCAAACCGAGACAGTATTGTATCTGTTTCGGGCCATTTCGTCGAACCATTCGGTCCAGAATGTCATATCCCAAACATTGGGAATGGCGGTTTTATACGAAGTACCTTCGAATCCTCCCTTATTGGTTTTTCCATAAGTAGGGCACTCTACGTCAAATGGAAGATTAAGCTTTATACCCCTTTTCAAAATTGCCGGAGCTTCCTGATTATTGTAAGTGCCCGAAAAATCGTTGAACTTGATGTTTTCAGCAATCTGCAACCCACCGTACATTGCGCCGTTTGCATCGCCACTTAGCACCCAGTAAGACTTTTGCGGTTTTGAAGTTGTACGCAAGCCATAGGCTTGTTCGCCCAATCCGGTCGGTATATTTTCGCTTTGAGACGATAGTAATTTTGCAACGGTTTTATCGGATGCCAAAGCAATCACCACCTTTTTGTTCGCATACGACTTTTTGAGTGAGGCGAGCGGGAGCATTTCGACGGTGAAATTTTTAGACTCCAACGCTGCTTTTACATCTGTAGCAGCAAACTTTATTTGAGCCACATTCGAATTATAAAATACACCTACTGTTTCAGCAAGAACCATTAGCGGTAGAGCAAGAACCACAAGACTTATTGTGCAAATACGCACCATCATTTTCATAAACATATATTCCGTTTTTATGTAGCAATTTGGTAATTATTGTTTATTACAATTGAGCAGAAATTAATTCTATTCCTTTCTTTTTACCTAAATTTCGTGAATATTTCCGATCTTTTGCGTTGTTCCAATGTTCGTGTACACCAAGGCTAGGTAATCCTATGCCATCGTTTTCGGGATCGTATTTAGTGCCCGAAGGTGGATTGTTTGCCAATGCACACTCCTGAAACTGATTATCTTGCTGTCCGTTAAAGCTTGGATTGTTTTGCGTTAAATTTGGTTCAGAACATACTAAATCGTAACACACTGACTCCAATGCTACCGGGTCGAGCGACACAAATAAACTCGAGAGCCAATCGTTATTCATGGTTGACATACGCTGCACATTGCCTAGGGTTTGGTTATAAGCCGGATATAAACCATCAGCGATATAGAGCATTGTTTTGGTATAAACAGTCTTATGTCCGAGCAAAACCGGACTTGAATGTGCTTCTTTGTATTTGTTTGGAGTTGGATAATCCCATTGCGCAAATGCATGCAACGAACTTGGTGTGAATTTTTTGATTTCAAAATCCCAAACTGCACCAAAATTGTTTTTAGCCGAACTGGTTATGGCAAAAACGCGGTGTGCCCTAACTACTCCATAATTAATAATATAGCTTGCATCGGTATAGCATTGAGCGAAGCACATTTTGTGTTTCGAACCATCGGGCATATTGAAATAAATTAAATTAGTGGTATCGGGCACTGGCGTAAATTGTTGTGGCGAGGGTATGGCACTTTTACCAATAAAGGACACTTTTTGGTATTCTTCGGAAGGATTTGATCGTATCTTTTCATAAAGCGGACCTACAATATAACGAGATGGATCAGCAATAATGATATCTTCGCCTCTAACTCCAGCAACCTCTATTAATTCTTTAACTAACGAATTAAGCATGTGTGGACTTGGGTATCCTTTATCTGTCCAGTTATCATCCGGTTTTTCTACTGGATTTAAATTTACCTTTATCACAATTTTTTCCCCTTGCTTATAACCTTGATTCTTACCATTCAGGGCATTGCGATATCTAAATAATTTATCCCATGCTAATTTTTTTGTATTTTTTCCGGTAATTTGTTCTATGGAAGTTTCGAACATTTTATCAGTACATTTCTGATTGGTATTTTTATCGTCCCACCAAAAACCGTTAGTTCCATCCCAAGATGTTGCCATAGTATCGCGAACCCAAACAACACGGCCCGGAAAAATACCACGTCCTACACCCATAGGGTTATTAACGCCATCGCTATTGGTTAATATAGGTTTGTAATCAGGCGGATTAGGCGAAATGGCATATATCGCTAAAGTAGCACCAACTACTACAAACACAAATACGGAGAGATAAGCAAGAAATGAATGATTTTTTCTCAATTTGGTAAAAATACCAAAACTTGCCATTAATGAAATGAGATAAGTAATAAACGACCCACCAATTCCGACAGCAACTTTTTAGCAAGGGTATTCGGCACGGGTTGGTTTTGGAACTACACGTACTAAAAACCATATTATGGCTGCAATTCCAATTACAGGGAATAAGAAACTACTATATTTATATGATTTTATGCCCACGATTCGACCCGATTTTGGGCATCGTTTTAGAAACTTGTTGCCGAGATTTTCAAAAAAAGGATTCATACTACTATTTTTAAAATTAAAATTTTATTTAATTGTAATTTTTATGATTATTCGTTAAAAATTTATCTCCACTTCGGTAGAATTTACTCCCTTTGCTTTTATGCTTGTTCCATTTGCCGAGCCTAAAATTTTCACATGTTTAGCTTCTCCTGGCAAAAGGTTAAAATAGTTATCATCGAACACCGCTCCCGTACTGTTTGGAATTGTGATTGCCATCTCTTTTACGAATTTATCTGACTTTAAGATGATGCCATCTGAGGTTTTTTCGATCTGAATTTTAGCATCGGGTAACAGTAAAAACTTTTCGGTATATAACAACTGTGATACTGTTTGATTACCAAATCTGCCGGTAAGGTATTCACTGCGTTTTTGTATTTCGCCAAATACAGTGAGATCAAAAACCCTTTTTGCTTCACCTGCTTTTAATTCAACTTTTTGGGCTACTCGCTTTGTTAACTTTCCATTGAAATTCCGTAGCTCGATAATCAACGAATCGTTCACTATTGCTGAAGAATCGTTTACCACCCATGCGCATATTTTCTCGGGAGTTTGTTCAAACGAAATCAAAATCGGTTCGCAGGCACGTTTCAGAAAATAATACGGGATTTTTGGTTCCAGATAATAATCGACCACGCTCATGTAAATCATAGGCCACGTGTCGTTGAAACGCCAGATCGAGGCGCCCCACGAACGGCGGGTACCATCGGGCTGACCAGCCACAACTCCTCGCCGCGAAGCTTCATAACGCTCTTTTAAGTACTCACCATGAGCTGAACCTGTTACCCGGCACAAATCATCGACATTTTGTATATCGAGATAGTCCTGTATGCGTCCCAATTTTTGCCATCCATTACCTGTGGTATGGTATTCCCAGGCATCAGGCCAGGCAACTTTCCCTGGTTTATCTATTATGTATTTAAAGCCTGTCGGCCATAGTTCTTCTTCTGTCATATATTTCCGCATACTATTAACCGAATATGGACTAACCATACAAACTTCGGTAGTAAACAGTGGAACTGTAGCTAAAGGCATAAAACGTATGGTGGCATAATCGTGCCAATCGCCTTCGAGCGGCGAATTGCCGTTAAACCATTTCTCGCCTCCCCAAGGCGAACTTGGATGAAAAATACGTGAAGGATCGTACTTTTTCACCAGCGTAGGCATAATATCTTCGAATAATTCGCGTCCAAGCGGTAATTTTTTATTCGGTACTTCTACCTTCTGTCCTAAATAGTGCTCGTTGCCTCCACACCAGATAATGATGGACGGGTGATTGCGAAAGCGCACAATATTGTCGGTTATTTCGGTTTTGAAACTTTCCGCAAAACCCTTGTAATTTAACGGAAACTGAATGCCAAAGCCGGTCATAAATTCCTGCCACACCAATATTCCACGACGGTCGCACTCATCGTAAAACCAATCGTCGGGGATAGAACCTTCGCCCCATACGCGAATAAAATTCATATTTCCGGCCTGAAAAATATCCAAAAGCTTTGTGGCACGCTGATTGTCCCAAACATGCGTCATCCCTTCGAGCGGTGCCCAGCAATCTCCACGCATAAATATCTTTTGGCCATTTATTTTGAATGCAAAACGAGCTTCGCCGGTTACTTCATCTTTTTGAACCAATTGCACCTCGCGTACACCAACCGAAAAATCTTTTTTATCGATCTCTCCTTTTTTATTGATCAAACTAACAGTTAGTTTATAGAGCAATGGTTTGCCATGGGTAAATGGCTGCCATAGTTCGGGATTATCAACTTTGATTGCAAAAGAATCGCACTTGTTAATTACTTCTTTAGAAATAAGTTTGCCTGAGGGAGATATAAGCGAATAGCCAATTTTCGAGGTTCCTTCACCTTGAATATCAGGGCTTATTACAATTTGTGCCTTAGTATAGTTATTGCTTAATGATGTTCTCACATAAACGTTGCCTAAGTAATTCTCTGCAGGTATGTCGAGATAGACATTTTTATAAATCCCCATTTTTTGGAAATTTGGACGCGCTCCCAGATACGCTGAAAAATCGCTTCCCGATTTTCGCATGTATTTAAACGCTGCATTTTCACTTACCCCTTCCTGCTTCATAATATCTTTAATGAACTTTGAAGGTGAATGAACAAAAACAGATAGTACATTGGCGCTGCCATCGTTTTTTAAATGGCTTTTCACCTGAAAACGGAGTTTATGGAACATATTCGAACATTCACCAACTTTATTACCATTTAAATAGATATCGGCACGTGTGTCAATCCCATCAAAACAAAGAAAAACATCACCATCGGTTTTTGGTGTGGCGAAATGAGTAGCATAAATCCAATCTTTTTCGAAAACCCAGGTGCACTTTGTTGGATTTGTGCCAAAATGTGGGTCGGGAATCAATCCTTTTGCAAATAAAATATCCTGAACTTGTTGAGGCATGGTTGCTTTATACCATCCTTCTCCGGGATTTTGAAAATCGTCAGGTATAGATTTTTCGAAATCAGATGCGATTCTTGCTTCGCTTAATATCCAATTTTCATTGAGATTGATGGACTTTCGCGACTGACCATGAACAGGATTATAACTCCCAAAAGTCAGGATTGCGATCAGGAAAAATACTATCGTAACTTTCATAATTAGTTAGTTGGTTGGTTGGTTGGTTGGTTGGTTGGTTGGTTGATATTGTTATTTTACCAATATCGGTATTTTGCGTTTTATAAGCCGTATAGGAAAATTGGATGGATCAACCAAATCAACAATTATATCACCATTAGCACATTTCTGCACATCGCCCACAATTTTTGCTCCTCCGTAAACCATCCGTTTAGCAAGTTTTTCGGGATCGTTGGTTATGAAGGCAATGTGGCACTCCTCATGACTCATTTTGGCAAAAGTCATATCCACTTCTTTTTTCCCAAAGAGTTCTAATGACATATTCCGGCCTGAATCGCCCACATAAGGCACGCGATAATTGCGATAGTCATTTTTTGTTGTATCAATATCTTTTGACCATGGAATATTTAAATCCATGAATTCGACCATCCACAAAGCTGAAATTTTCTGGTCGGGGGTATTGTAGGCAAAATGTTCGAACCGAATGGTGCTTTTTACAGGTTTTGGAAAAAATTGATTTACTCTATAAATAAGCTGTGATGTAAAGCCGTTAGGGTCACGCACATTATTAACAAAATCGCCTATAAGGTTACGGTAAAGTTTTCCTTCTTGAGTTCCACCATTGGCCAACATTTTTTCGGCAACTGCTTCAATGCTTTTTTGACCTTCGAAAGCCATATGAAAGGCATCGATATGAACATCGAAATAATTGTTTTTTAGGTTTGGGATTTGACTAAGTTCTAACATAAAATTATGGTCTTTATCGGCCACATAAACCACCTCTTTGTTTTTGGATGGAATAATTTCGAGACCTACATTTTTGACATACCATTTGGCAGTTGCCTCTTTATCAGCAACGTTAATACGAAGATGTTCGAACTTAATAGGAGACAAAATCTCCTTGGCATTTTGGGCAAACAGAACTCCCGGAATAAAGAGTAACACTAAAAAAATAGATTTTGTGAAGGTTTTCATAACAATGATGGTTGAAATTTTATACGAATTTTATACGAATTACAATTTCAAATTCCACTTCCGGAAGCTGAGGCAACCGGAAGCAGAATTGAAAATACCATTTAGGCTATGACAATCGCATCAATCTCGATCAATGCATTTTTTGCCATTTTAGAGACTTCGACACAAGCTCTTGCAGGTGGATTCGTTGGAAAATAAGTTGAGTAAATTTTATTCATCACATCAAAATCGCTGAAGTTTTGAATGTAAACATTACATTTTACAACATTTTCCATTGAACTGCCTGCCGCTTCAATAATTGCTTTCAGATTATCGAGTACCTGTATGGTTTGTTCTTCTATCGAAGAAGGAACCAGTCCGGTTACCGGATTAATAGGAAGCTGACCTGATGTATATAAAAATCCACCGGCAACAATACCCTGATTGTAAGGGCCGATAGCAGCCGGAGATTTTTCGGTCCTAATTATTTTCTTGCTCATTATTATAGATTTACAACGTTAACCGGTGATTTGCTTATGAATGCTGCTAAATTATCGACAGCAATATTCATCAGCCTTAAACGCGACTCTTTTGGCGCCCATGCAATGTGAGGGGTAATGATGCAATTTTTAGCTTGTAACAATGGATTGCTTGCTGCAATTGGTTCCGACGAAACAACATCTACAGCAGCTCCTGCCACTTTCCCGCTGTTTAAAGCATCGCAAAGGTCCTGCTCAACCACCAACGGTCCGCGGGAAGTGTTGATTATCATCACGCCATCTTTCATCCTGACGATCGTATCTTTGTTAATTATGCCCATTGTGCTATCCATAAGCGGACAATGAAGTGAGATGAAATCAGATTTTGCCAACAGTTCGTCGAGTGAAACATATTTGCAGGTATCGCTTTCCAATGCTGCATTTTGATAGCTATCGAATGCAAAAATATTCATTCCGAAAGCCTGTGCCACTTTGGCTGTAGCCTGACCAATTCGTCCAAAACCTATCAATCCCATGTTTTTACCTGCCAATTCAATGAGTGGATAGTTCCAAAAACAAAAATCAGCACTATTTGTCCAGTCGCCATTTTTAACAGCTTCAGCATGAGCCCCGACATGGTGGCACAATTCGAGCAACAACGCCATAGAAAACTGCGCAACAGCAGCAGTTCCATAGGTTGGGATATTGGTTACCGCAATTCCCAGCTCTTTTGCGACTTCGGTATCAACCACATTGTATCCGGTTGCTAAAACACCAATGTATTTTACTGAGGGCACATTTTCGAGAACAGCCTTTGGAAGTGGAGTTTTATTGGTAAAAATAACATCAGCATCACCAATGGTTTTGATTACATTTTCGGGTGCAAATCCGGTACGATCGTGCACTGTAAGTTCACCAAACTGCTTAACACCATCCCAGTTTAAATCACCAGGGTTTAATGTATTTCCGTCTAATACAACAATTTTCATATCTAAATATTTAGCCCCCTAACCCCCGAAGGGGGAATAGAGAGAGAATTAAAATTCCTTATTTGCTTATTTCTCTTAAACCAATGACCATGCAAGGTTTAGTACCCTTTTTGCATTGGCAACTACAATATCAGCATCTTCGTCGCCTACAGGTTTCACTTCGAAACTTAAAATTCGACGGTTTTTTGGATCGAGATAACCAATTTCGAGAAGAACTTTTAAGTATTCAACTAACTCTTCTACATCATTTTCGCCGCCGGGATAGCCAAAACGTGGATGGGCATCTCCATAGGCAGGATCATTTTTGTCTCTCATCATACAATTTCCCATGTGTGCATGAATGATGTAATCCTTTACCGGAATAAGCGATTGACGTGCTGATTCGTGAATAATTGGCAAATGACTCAAATCTACCATCAAACCAAAATTATCAAACTCGGCGCAAACTTCTTCAGCGTAACGCTTGGCCAGATCAACAGGACCAACCAATGAACATTTGTCGATGTCGAAATCGAATACTTCATGCGCAATCTTCAGGTTCCCTTTCGATTTTGCATAGGCACAAAGCACTTTTGTCGATTTTACCAAAGCCTGATACGCCTCTTCTTTTTTATCTTCGGTATATTTTCCGCTTAAAAATCCAAAACCAACAGCGCCCATTTCATAAGCTTCGTCGATACCTTCTTTTAAATTTGCAAGAGCAATTAGACGCTTCGACTCTTCGATATCATTGATGTTCTGCCCTGTGGTTAAAGTACGTGGTTGTCCACCATAAGCAATTGTCAAATGCGAAGAATCGAGCATTTTCTTTGCCTTTTTCCGTGTTTCACCATCCTTAATCCAGGTTATTTCAATGGCATCGAAATAGTCGTCAACAGCTATTTTCCGGATTGTTTCTTCAATCGGACCTTCACCTTTAATGGTTGACGGGTAGGCCATAAAATGTATTAAGCCAATTTTTGCATACTTGTGAATTGATTCAATCATTGTTTTAGAGTTTTAAATTATTCTATTAGAGTTTCTTATTAATCCATAACCTTACTATATTTTCTGAAGCATTTTCCAATAATTCAGCAGCATTATCGATGGCTTCCTGAAGCGACATTGGTTTGTCGATTATTGAGAAAATCCCATCAAATCCCTTTTCGTAAAGTGTTTTATAGCCTTCGCCTAGACTTCCGGCCAGAACAATTACCGGAATATTTTTATTTTTTGCAATTTGAGCGACTCCAAACGGAGTTTTTCCAAATGCTGTCTGAAAGTCGATTTTCCCTTCACCTGTAATCACCAAATCGGCGCCACTCATTTTCTCAGATAAATTTGTTGTTTGGGTCACAATATCAATCCCACGTTGAAGCTGAGCTTGCATAAAAATCATCACTCCGGCACCCAATCCTCCGGCAGCTCCTGCACCTGCAACATCTTTTATATCGAGATTGAGCTGCTGTTTTACAATTTGTGCAAAATGATTAAGCCCGTTATCCAATGCGATTATATCTTCGTTTGATGCACCTTTTTGTCTTCCGTAAACCGCTGATGCACCTTTTTCTCCACACAAAGGATTATCAACATCGCAGGCAGCCAAAAATTGAACACTATGGATTCGGCGATCAATTTCAGAAATATCTATAGATTGAATTTCTGACAATTTCTGACCACCTAAACCGATGTCATTCCCGTTTGCATTAAGAAACCGGACACCCAGTGCCTGTGCCATTCCGCAGCCTCCATCGTTTGTTGCGCTTCCACCCAATCCGATAATAATATTGGAACAACCTTTATCCAGTGCATCTTTTATCAATTCGCCGGTCCCATAAGTGGTCGTCTTCAAAGGATTTCTTTCGTCCGGAGTTAATAAAGGAATTCCGGAAGCGGCAGCCATTTCAATCACAGCGGTTTTTCCATCTCCCATGATCCCATAAAAAGATTTTATCTTCCTGAATAAAGGATCGTGAACGATGAGTTCTACTATTTTTCCTTCGGAAACATCCACTAACGACTGCACTGTACCTTCTCCTCCATCGGCCATCGGAACCAGAATCGTTTCAATTCCGGTATCGACTTTTTTTATTCCTCTTTCGATTGCCCGAGCAACCTCCAGAGCGGATAAACTTCCTTTGTAAGAATCGGGAGCTATTACTATTTTCATCCGAATATAATTTGTTTTTTAAGGCCGGATGGAACTCGCATATGAATATTCATCCGTTTTTGTGTTGGTAACGAACATGCTCGTTTCATAATAAAATTGCGCTTTTTGATAATTCCAGTTTTCTTTTATTCCGTTTAGCGATAAAGGCAGTTAATACAGGAACGAGCAACGCAGTGGTTATGACAGCTGCAGCAACCTGTGGAGTCGCTATAGCAGCAGCAGCAGTTAATGAAGGATCGACCATGGCAACCGCAGCCGGTGTGGCTACCGCATTTCCGGCTGTACTTGAGTTGGCTGCACCTGCGACTCCAGTACCTCCGGTGACTTTATCTGTTAAAATTGTAAAAAAACCACAAATGATTACTGTCAGTAATCCTAACAAAATCCCTGAAAACCCGGCCAGGTATATGGTTTCTAAATTAATGCCACATCCAAGCCCAAAAGCAAAGAAAGGAATCATTACCATTCCGGCCTTGGTCAGAAATGTACGCATATCAGGATCTAAGTTGCCAAGTATAACGCCAACCACCAAAGGTAAAATAACTCCAACCAAAGTCATAAACGGAATTGATGCAAGTCCAGCTGATCCTAAGGCAATCATTGTAAGAAACGGACCATCTTTGATCGAAAGGATCGCAATTGCACCAACTTCTTCTTTGGTGCCAAATTCGGCAGTTAAGGCTGTGTATAATCCACCATTGGTACTCGACATGGCCGAAATAAATGCCAGAGAAGATATGCCCCAAAGGCCGTTCACTCCAAAGAAATGACTAACCAGTAATCCAACAGCAACTGCCACGCCATATTTTGTAAGTGTTTGTATTACTCCAATTTTCAGGGCTTTTGGTGCTGCTTTAACATCCATATCTGCTCCCATACATACCAAAAAAACACCCAAAATAGCCAATGGATTGCTAGCTATTGCAGTTGTAAATCCACCTATCTTCAGAAATTCAGGAAAAAATGTTTTAATTAAGGCTCCAAAAATCAGGGGAATGACCATCATGCCACCGGGAAGTTTTTCTATTGTTGCTTTTATTTTCATATTTTTTCAGTTAGGTTTTTGTTAGCTTTTTATATACCACACATTATCAATTGAAGTAGTACAATCGCATTTGAGATGTTTCTTTTGTAATGCGACCATGATCAAAATATCAAATCGCATGCCACCGCATTTATCTAATTGACATACTGATATTTGCTATTATTTTTTATATTATTCTGTATAATTACTGCACACTGCTGCGCAATAATTATACAGCGACAAGCATTATGGAATTGAAAAGAATTGAAGTGCTAACGAACCTGAATTTATTTTACGTTTACAAATCCTAAGGTAAGCTCCAATAAAACTTCAACTATTTGTCATACAGTTAAAAAAAAATGAAAAATTTCCTCTTCAAGCAGTAGCAGCAATGCAATAAGCCAACTAAGTTAATTTACTTAACAAAGTTGCTCTTGTAATATTTAATCGTTTGGCAGCTCTACTTTTATTCTGCCCTTCCTGTTCCAGTACTTTCTGAATTATTTTCTTGCTAATATCCTCCAATGTACCATGAAAAAAATCATCAGATCCATTCGTGTCATTACTTATATTCAATTCATTAAGGATATCATTAACTAATCCTAGCGAAAGTTCTTCCCCTTCAGAAAGAAGGACAATTTTTTGAATAACATTTTCTAGCTGTCTGACATTTCCTGGCCAATCATATTTTTTAAAACCATCAATAATTTTATCACTTAACCTGATTATCGGCTTTTTGAACATGACGCAGTAGTATTGTAAAAAATAATCAGCTAATAATATAACGTCATTTTCTCGCTCACAAAGTGCTGGAATACTAATTTTCAGGACATTTAAACGATAAAACAAATCGACCCTAAACCGTTTTTCTGAAACTTCTTCATTTAGATTTTTATTTGAGGCTGCAATTATCCGAACGTTTATCGGAATATTCTTTTCTCCTCCAATCCGCATCACTTCTTTCTCCTGCAGCACTCTTAACATACGGGCCTGAGTCATTAAATCCATTTCACCTATTTCATCCAAAAAGAGCGTTCCGTTATGAGCGAGCTCAAAAACTCCACGCTTTCCTCCTTTGCTTGCACCGGTAAATGCACCCTCATCGTAACCAAACAATTTACTTTCCAGCAAATCACTTGGTAGGGTGGCACAATTAATAGCAATAAATGGCCCTGATTTTCTTTCACTTGCATTGTGAATGGATTGAGCAAACATTTCTTTACCAGTTCCACTTTCTCCACATATTAATATAGTTGTATCTACGGATGCATATTTTTTGGCAATTCTTAACGTGTTTGAAATTACAGTACTATTCCCAATGATGTGATTAAATCTGGTTTTAGCTACCAGCATATTCTTAGCTAGTGATTTCCGGATTTTCTCTTCCAATTCCTGAATATTTGTTGTATCCTGAAAACGGTAAACAAATCCTTTGATTTCGCCATCAAGAACGATTTCAGTAATGTTTGTAGAATAATACTTGTTTCCAATGCTTACTAAATGCATAGAACTTGACGATTTAGGAAGAATAAATCCAAAGCGATTAGCAACATCAGTGATTTTCTTTTCTAAAGCAACTTGTCTTGACATTTTAAAAATATGCTCAGCAAAAGGACTAAATATTTTAATATTAAAATCGGAGTCAGTAATTAAGATTCCTTCATTTAGATGCTCAACAACAGCATTTAGCAGAAGATTTTTTTCTCGTTCCTGAACGATTGCATTTTCAATTTTTAATGCTTCTTTTATTGCTATTAATATCGCCTCCCTTCCAGAAATAATCAGCTCACTTTTTAATCCTTTTTCATTCGCAATTCGGGCGGCCACTGCATCTCCAATAATAATTCTGGCACCTTTTTCAACGGCAATTTCAATTTTTTCTTTTATCTCATGATCAAATACAAACGAAAAGTAATCGATACTTAAATTTAGTATTTCACATAAAGATCTGACTCCTGATATAACATTTTCAGAACCGATAACAGCAATCTTATTTTTGGTATGCTTTAGTAAAATACGCAACAGATCAAATGAACTTATTTCGACTTCAACAACAGGGATATCTACTGATTCAGCAATAAGTTTTGCTGTACCTCCCCGGCTGATAATAACATCAACCATTAAATTAGCATTTTCCCGAGAAAGTTCTACCCCCTTATACAGTTCTCCCTGCACAACGTTAACTGGAAAATTAAACTCGGAAACGATCTCACTCGCCTGCTGATACATTTCAGAATAGGGAGCTATAAATAGTATTTTAGCTGTCATATTTTCAAATTTCAAAAATCAATTTCAGTAATCTCAGTAAAAAAATGCCTAATCAATTACTTTTTTCTTATATAAAGAACTACCGGCACATTTCCCCAAATAACCGGAGGAGTTAATTTATTTTCACCTGTTTTTAATTTTCCAGCTTCGATATATTCTCCTGAGAGCGGTTGATACCAAACAGCAGTGTTCGATTTTAACATCCAAAAACAGGTTTTATTAAAGAAATCTGCAAACTTTTTTACATAGGCATATCCGGGAGGGGTATCATTAGATCTTATAACATCCCAGGCCGTATAGGTATAATAATAAGCATTATACACCCCGGCCATTTGAATACTCCACATATATTTTATGACCTCTTCGGGAGTATTGCTTTTTCCGTAAGTTTTATCTTTCAACCCATTAGGGCCGTGTTCGTAACCCGATTCGGCCATAAATATAGGCCATTTATTGGCTGCAATTTGCTTTAAGATTGTCGCATGAACATCCATATGTTCCTGAGAACTACGAAAATCGACAAGATTGTTATAATACCCCAAATCGTAGGTAAGCTTATCGTCGTGCACTGTTCGCAAACGATTATAGGGGTCTGTTGCATGTATAAATTTCAAGCGGCCAACTTTATAGCTGGTTGATTTTTCGTACTGAGCCTCTTTGGCTATACTCCAAACTATATTTGGATAGGCTGCATAACGAGCAATTACCCAACGAAAATAGAGATCATCCTCGAAACTGTTATTCTGCGGCCAGTTTGACAGCTTATTGTATACCTTTAAATAGAGGCAAGCTGTCATCCCATGCTGATTCATGGCTTCGATCACCTTATCAAAATGCTGCCAATACTTCAGGTTAAACCTTTTAAAGTTAGGGTTTTCATTAATACCTTCCCAAGGTAGCAATAATGGAGGGCCAAAGTCTGCATCTTCGGTTTTACCCAAGCGCCACTTTGTATCGTATGCCCAAACGTTCATATTGATCCAATTAAAACCCGATGCTGAAAGCTTATCCAGAAAAGGATGAAGGGTTGGAAGTGTTTTATCCGTTGAATCCATATCCATGGCAAAAAGCCAGTTGGCCTCATACCCTACCGGGAAAAACCTTGTCTCATCTTCATAAATAAAATGATGTGGATTTTCCCGATCAACGATCAAAGCTCCATGAACTTTACTGTTAGAGTTTGGAATACACACCAGCTTAACTTGTTGATTATCCAGTTCGACTACATCGGAATGTGTGATAATAGTCCATTCGCCCTCTTTGGTAGGCGCAAAGCGGATTTTCCAGGTGTCGAATCCATCGTAAAAACCGGGAAGCGTCATTTTAATGTTATCCGGTCCGGTAATATCGGCATGGAAATCTACTTCAAAAGGACATGTTGGGCTAAATTGCCAGGTTATAGAGGTTTTAAATTCCATATCTGTTGGTTTCCACTTCTGAATTAGTAAAGTCTCATTTCCGGCGAAACCAAAAACGAATGACATTGAAACAAAAAGTAACAAAAGACTTAATTTTTTCATAATCAATTGCCTCATAAATCCAAAAGTCTATTTTTATTTGAAGAACTCATACACTATATGTTTTCTAACTTCATCGAAATCAGCCCCTTTTTTAAGCTTAAAAATAACCGAAGTGCGGGCTTTCAATTTAATATCCAAGCAATTCTTATCTGCACTAAAAACTAGTTTATCCTCGCAATTAACGGTCTGAATATTTTCAGTTGGAATATTGGAAAGCTTAATGCCGAGTTCTTCATTCTCCCAATTGAACAATGCCAGATAAACCCCTTGGTCGTTGGTTCCCAACATTATATTAAAAGCATCTTCTTTATCCTTTGCCTTATCCCATAAATCGATAGGAATAAAACGATTACAAGTTTTTATAGAAAAGGCTTTCTTCACAAGTTCTTTACGTTCGGGTCTTAAAAGATTCAAGTCGTCGCTCGACAGTTTAATTCCGCCAAAAAGCGTTACGTAATCTGCCCACATTTTGGCTTCGTTAAATGTAACATTGCCTCCGAATTTTTGGTTGCCTTGTGCTCTGGTAGAGTCTTCATCTTCTTTGCTACGAACTACAATATAATCGGCATCGTTTTGTACAACCGTTTGGTTTAGATAGAAATTCCCTGCATTCTGAAGTACATGTGTTCTGTATGCTTCGAAACGTGGGTTAATATCCGGACCAGTGCGAAGTCCATCAATTAGACCGAAGTTTGGTCCGAAAACCGATGAGCAACCAAGGAAGAATGCTTCGCCAATACCTGCGCGCATAGCTTTGAAACCTGCGCGCGAACGTTCCATACTGGTCATTGTAGTATCGAAGGCTACTATCTTTTTTACAGTTGTATCTTTTACTATACTAAAAATATCCCTATTCAAACCGAAACACAAGAAGTCAACTTTTATGTATTTGTAACCCCAGTCAGTTGTCATGGTATTCAATACATTTCTCATGTAATCGCAAACTGCCGGATTGGAATAGTCGAAAAATACTCTTAATTGCTCTCTCAATGGGGCAAATATGGTTTTCCCATCCTGGTCTTTTAGAAACCAATCGGGATGTTCTTTATATACATTGGAAGTATTCACTGCTCTCATTCCATCCAGGTGTAATCCTGCAACACAGCCATTGTCGATAATAATTTTTGCAACGCCTTTCATTCCACCGGGCAGATTGCTTCTTGTTTCGAGATAATCGCCACGGTTTACCCACCAACTGGCATCCAATTGAATAACATTTGCCTCTACATTTAATGCTTTTATCTGAGCCATGTTAGAGGTTACATCGTCAATTGTAAAATTGTGTCCGAAATAGTCCCATGTGCCATAACCTTTCCATTTTCCAATCTCTTTGGGTTTGATATTGTGAATTTTTGCAATTTGATTCCCATAATCATATAGTAAATCTTGCCAATTATCGCCCTCTTCAATTACAAGTTTTTCGAACTGGAGAGTTTCTCCCGGTTTAATGGGTTTATCTTCACCTTCAGCCGAAATTGTAATTCCATTTTCTTTCGAAAAAGCGATTGATGCTCTGAAAATTTCCCAAGTCAAAATACCTACTTTATAGTACTGAGAGTCACTGTTTTTAGCCAACAAAACAGATTCTGTTGTGGTTTGCTTGTCGTTAAATCCCCGTTGCTGAATGGGGGTTTTAGAACTCATTTCGTAAGATCCGTAAAGAAATTTTGTGTTTTCGTTAAACAGAGGGGTATTATTAAGCTTGATTTGAATGTCCTTAATAACTTCAGTTTTATCTCCATTGTTTGTTATACTGATGGAAACAAGTTTAGTGTTCTTGTTCCAATTTTCGACAGAGACTTTTGCGCCAATCGCATTACTGTTTGATTTTGTGTTAATACTTACGGATAATAGATTTTCCGAACTGTTACAGCTCATAAAGGAGCAAATAATCAGCGTTGCAATGTTGATAATTACTAATTTCATGTCTTGTCTTCTGCTTTAAGAATTTTGTGTGAAGATTAATTATTGAAAAGTAATAAAGATTTGTGAATGCAATACGCTTTGAACAATGCGGAACCTCATTTTGAAATACAATATACCATTTATGGCTAAAAAGGGCATTTCTTTACAAGATTGAAACGAATAATCTGTTAGAACTTAGCATTGAAATTATACGCGATCTCTTTTCTTACTTTATCAAAGTCGGCGCCTTCGTTTAGTTGAAAGATAACCGATGTTCGACCTTTTAGTTTTATCTCTAAAGTATTGTTTTCGGCACTGAAAGCTTGTGCTTTGTCGCTATTCACAGGCTTTAGTTTATCAGTTGGGATATTTGACAGTTTAAAACCAAGTTCTTCCTTATCCCAATTGAATAAAGCTAGGAAAACGCCCTGATCATTCGTTCCCAGCATAATATTAAAAGCATCATCTTTATTTCTGGCTTTATCCCACAAATCGATAGGAATAAAACGGTTGCATGTTTTTATCGAAAAGGCTTTCTTAACAAGCTCTTTGCGTTCGGGTCTCAAGAGATTCAAATCGTCGCTCGATATTTTAATTCCACCAAAAAGTGAAACATAATTTGCCCACATTGAAGCCTCGTTAAGCGTAACATCGCCTCCAAACTTATTCTTACCCCAGGCTCTGTCTGCCTCTTCATCCTCTTTGTTGCGAAGCACCAGATAGTCGGCATCGTTTTGAACCACGCACCTGTTCAGATAGAAATTTCCTCCGTTTTGCAGACATTTGGTCGTATAGGCTTCAAATGTAGGGTCTATATCGCCACCGGTTCTCAGACCATCAACAATTCCCAAAGTCGGACCAAATACTGAAGAGCAACCCAGGAAAAAGGCATCTGCAATGCCTTCGCGCATTGCCTTTAATCCGGCACGTGTTCTTTCCATACTGGTCATTGTAGAATCGAAAGCATGTATTTCTTTCAATCCGGTATTTTTTTGCATTTTTAAAATATCACGGTTTAAACCATATCGCATAAAATCGATTTTGAAATACCTGAACCCCCAATCTTCCCTAATGGTTTTCAATACATTCTTCATGTATTCACGAACGGCAGGATTCGAATAATCGAAATAAATTCTTTGGACAATTTTGTCGTATTTTAGATACTCCTCAATAATAGTTTCTCCGTTTTGGTCTTTTAAAAACCAATCGGGGTGTTCCTTATAAACATTTGCAGTTACTTCAGCTCTGAATCCATCCAGGTGAATTCCAGGTGTGTATCCATTGTCAGAAATTAATTTGGCTACAGCTTTCATCCCCCCGTGAATATCACTTCTTGTAATGAGATAATCCCCTCTGTCTATCCACCAACCGCCATCAATCTGAATGATATTTGCATCAACATTTAAAGCTTTTAGTTGCTCAATATTCATTTTAATCTCTTTGTCGGTAAATTTTTGTCCATAATAATCCCATGTAGACCATCCTTTGAACTGTTTTAATTCTATGGGTTCTATTTTCTGGATTTTAGCAATCTGTTCGCCATAAGCAAAAAGCATATCTTGCCAGTTGTCTCCCTCTTCTACAACAAGTTTCTCGAACTGAATGGTTTCGCCGGGTTTGATGGGTTTGTTTTCGCCTTCAGAAAAAATTGCAATTCCCTTTTCTTTGGAAAATGATATTTCAGGACGGAAAATTTCCCAGGTTAGTACACCAATTTTGTAGTAGTGTTTATCGCTGACTTTTGCCAGGAATACAGTCTCGGTGGTGGTTTGGGGATCAATAAAGCCACGTTGCTGTATTGGTGTTCTACCCATATCGTAACCTCCGTATAAAAACTTTGAATTTTCATTAAACTGAGGCGTATTGTTTAGTCGAATTTGAATATCCTTTATGAATTCAGTTGTATTGCCAATGTTGGTTAAACTTATCGAAATTATTTTTGCGTTTTCATTCCATTTTTCAAGGGTGAAATTTGTGGCAATATTCTCGCGCTTTGAAAGTGTATTGACATTAACGGATAACGGATTATTTGCACTGCTGCATCCTGTAATAACCGACAATAAAAAAATTGCATAAGTGAAAACAGTGACTATCATTCCTCTCATGTGTAATTTTTATAAATTAAATAATTGCTAAAAAGTATTAATATAAAATTAAATCCTTTGTTATCTGGTCAGGATAAAACTATCGGGAAAAAAGTATAGGCATTGCTTGCCATCTTTTGTCAAATTCAGGATGTCTGAATATTATTTCAATTCGCGTATCTCAATATCCTTAAACCAGATTTTATTCTCCGAATTTTTGTGCAACTGCAAAGCAAATTGGCCTTTTAGTCCCACATTATACATTTTGTGACCTTCATTATCCAGCAATCCGTCTCCATCTAAATCGGCAACAAGGAAGTTATTAACAAACGTTTTAATATTGGTTCCCTTGCAAACTATGGTCATATCGTTCCAACCCGAAAGCTCATTTTCTCGGTAAAAAATCACCCTTGTATGGGTTGTATTTTCTTTGGTTATTTTCCAGTCGGTTAGCGATGGGCTAATCCACCGTTTTTCGGTGCGGGTTTCGTCGTAAATAAGTCCAGTGCGCCAAGGGTTTTCTGGTTCAATATCTACTTGTGGTCCATCGAGCCAACCGGGATTTTCGCCCTCTACAACTGCTTTCTCATCGTAACGGCTACGTATCTGAATACCCGAATTGCCTTTGTTATCGGTCGAAACCCTGAATTTTAAACGCATTTCAAAATCTCCATACTCTTTTTCGTTCATCAACCAAACATAACCATGTTCTTTACTATCCATCGAGTTGCAATAGATTGATCCATTTTCTACAGTCCAAAAGGTTTTATCAAGGTCTTGTTTTTGTGCTTTTATTTGCCATCCATCTAAGTTTTGGCCGTTAAAAAGTTTGGTGTAACTGTGTTTTGATGTAAACTTATCGATGGTTGGAAGATTTCCACCCCCTTTGTTTGGACTCCCTGCTGCAATGAAGATTTCATTTTTGTATAAAACGGCTCCGCTTCCATGACGACCAGTGTGCATTGGCGCCAATTGTGTCCATTTTCCGCTGTTGATATTTAAACATTGAGTTTCGTTATATGCCTGAGCCTGAACTCCTTCTCCACCCATGTAAATTAAGCAACTGTCTATTTTCACCAAACCGCCGGCAGCAGTAGGAATAGGCAGAGGTTCTTCTAAAGTGTACCATTTTCCTTCTTTGAAATCGTAATAATCGTTTTCGGGAATGGTGGCACTAAAAAATGCCGCAAAATTATCGGGATGGTGCACACTGCCATTTCTACCGCCAATGCAATACATTTTATCGTTGGCAACAATTGCGGGAAAATGGTCGCGAATATGTGGCGCATCGGTAAGTTCTTCCCATTTGCCTGTTTTTAGATCGTAGCTATCGAAATAGTTTGTTGTTCCGCTGGTATGTCCGAATTTTATTCCTCCTGCAAGGTAAATTTTATCGTTATAAACAACAGCTCCGGCACCGCCTCTTCGGCGTGCTAAAGGAATTTCTGCACCCTTTTCCCATTTGTCGGTTTCAGGATAATATTTCCAGATGCAATCGAGCGGCAATTCTTTTGGATAACCACCCGTCATTGCACCAAGCAGATAAATTGCATTGCCATAAACCACTGCTTGGAAATGGTGAATTTCCATAGGTGATTTGCCTTTAGTTTCCCACGTATTGGTTTGGGGATCGAAAACATTTACCGGGTTAATGCCCCTACCTCCAATGAGGTAAAACTTGTTATTGTATTCGATAAATGCGTTTTCGTGACGACCAACCACATCGCCTTTGGCTTCGATAGGAAGCCAGCGATAATCGTTTAAATTTACTGATTGTCCTTTTAAACCAATGCTGGCAGAAAGGAGTAAAAGAGCGAAAAAAAGTTTTCTCATCATTTTATGTGATTATTATTTCCCAATTCAATCTTTGCCCATAAGTTGCTGTATGACAAATCAAATGCCTTTTGCAGGTTCTTATTGGCTTCTTTGGTTTTATTAAGACCTTTATAGCCAAGTCCTTTAATGGTGTAATATCTTGATTTTCTTATATTTTCACCCTCAGTTTCGCCAAAAATCACCCCTGCTTCTGAAACGGGCCTTTTGTCCATTTGCACATTGGCTTCATCAATCATGTCTTCAAAAGTTTTTCGGGCATTTTGAGCATCATTCAATTCGGCATAACTTAAACCCTGATAATAATTCATTACCCCAATTTTTGCTGTTTTTCTGCCGGTTGCTTTTTTAAAGAACTCTTCTGCCTTTGCATTATCGTCTAAAGCTTTATATGCTGTTCCAATGTGATAATTGACCTGAATATCCCTACTTCCAAGCTGATCGCTTCCGACTTCTTCCTCAGGCACTTGTGCTTTTAGGAAATATTCCATGGCTTTTGGGTAGTTTTTTTGTGCAAAGTATTGTTTACCCAATGTCAATTGCGCGTCAATTTTTACTTCCCTAACCAAGGAAGCACCCTCTCGGTATGAATATTTTACTCTATCAATATATTCTACCGCTTTTTCGGATTGACCCACCAAGGTAAGAACTGATATTTGCCGAATTGTAGCATCGTCTCTGTTTTTTACTACTTCGTTTTGTCCCTCAAATAACTTTAATCGTTTTTCGACAGGTGCGTTATTTAATTCATAAAGCATGTCCAATTCTGTATAATAAATTGGTTCCTTATGATTTAACGCCATAGCTTTTTCATAATATGCGATTCCTTCCGGAATGTTTTTATAATGGCGATAATACCCCCATCCAATATTTCGGAATGCAATGGCCATATTAGGATTCAATTCAACTGCTTTTTTCCAGTTTTCGATAGCAAACTCAGGTTGTTTATCGTAAAGAATGTTGCCAATATAATAATATGCATTTCCATCGGATGGATTCATTTTTAGTGCAGTTTTTAATACTTCAACCGTTTCGAGCCCATGAGGAAAAACATTATCAACCGATTGTTTTTCAGCCTTCTTAAAGTAAGAAAGCGCAATATCGGCTTTTTGAAGTTTCGTGTTTATAAAACCAAGATAGTAATCGAATATTGGATTTTCGAACTTTAACCGAAGAAGAACCTCCTCAGCCTCCTTATACAGACCATCATTCAGATAACCATTGGCAAGCTCAAGATAGTTTTCATCATAATCTCTCAACTCTTTTTTCAGGATGGATAATAAGCTATCTGCTTTATTATTAGCACCTGACTCTTTTGCAAGCAGGTATCTTTCGTTTTGAAGTCTAAAATCCAAGGGGTCGACATCTTGCTTTCGCCCAATTACCGAAATAGCTTGGTCATATTTACCGAGTTTCCTTAGGATAGAAGTTTTAAGCGCAATAGCTCTATTATTGCGTGAGTTCGTAGCCAATGATTCATCGATTTGATGAAGCGCTTTTGCATAATCATTTTTCAGCATCGATATTTGAGCCAATTGGAAATATGCGGCAGAATGTTGTGCATTATCCCAGGTTGCACGATAAAGGGTATCGATTGCTTCCTCATATAATCCCAACGATTTAAGTACCAACCCTTGCAAGTAAAGCGCCTCACAATCAGATGGTTTTGTGTAATCATTCGTCAATCTTTTTATTGCCTTTGCGAGATAAATTCTGGCAGTTTTATAGTCTCCGTTTTTCAGGTAATGGTTTCCAACAGCTGTATTTGTGCGGATATCGCCCGGATCTCTTTTAAGTGCTTCATTATACCAATCCATTTCATCGTATAAGGGAGCGTAAAACTGTTCTACCCGCTTTCCTGTAAGAAATAATTCTTCAACCGTTTTAATTTTGTCGGGAGATTGATATCCCTGCCAGGCTTCAGGTAGCTTTTCAACCGGCTCCAGTTTTACTGGTTTGTAATCCAACAATAACGCATTGTTGTCAACGTCAATTAACTGTGTATAAAGATTATTCAGGTCGAAATTTTCTTTTAATTGAATGGTTTCTGCAAATGGAGTTTCAGGACTTATTTCCAGGTTTTTTGTAAAAACAACTACTCCCTTATTTTGGAGAACAATTTTCGCATTTTTTACTTTAGCAGTTGAGTAATATCCAAGAAATACAGAATTATCGGACTTAGTTTCCAAATTGACAGCACCATTAAGATTGGCATTTTTAAATCCGTCGATTCCCCTAACCGGATACCAGTATTGTTCCCATGTCTTCACTTCATAGGGTTCAATCCAACTATAATCGGGCTGGTTGTCGGAATAAGCACCAACCATAATTTCAACATAAGGACCATCGTTTTCTGTCAATTTTCCTTCTGTAGCCTGGCCACGAGTACCAGAACCCCACTGCCAAAGTTTAGCTCCTTTCACAATATTGTGGTCGCCAATATGTACTGTTCCCGCATTTTTGCCATGGTCGTAGCCTCCCATAAAATCTTCTTTTAACTCGTGAACGAAAAATGAGTTTGATTCTTTAGTGTTTTTCCAACGGCTAATGTCTACACCTTTGGTAAAATCTGACCCACGATATAACTCGGTTGATATTGGCCAATGCGTAAATGCTGTTTTTGAATGGAAAGTGGCAATTTGCGCGCTGGGTGGAAAAATTGCCTGGTAGTTTTCGTTGGTATGGGTTGCAACATTGGCCCAGTTCAACATGGAATGGGTATAAGGAGAAGCATTAAAAATTCTTCCTTCGACTCTAACATAAGATTTGCCTGGAAAAACGGTAACGCCTATAGTCCATCTCATCTCATGACGCGGTTCATTTTCTCCAACCCAAACAGTTTTACTGCCATCTTCATTTACAGTTGTTGTGTAATCAACTGTAAGAAAAGTTGATGCTCTGTGATGATGCAACACACACCACTCAATTCCACCAGAAACCCATGCGCCAGTCATTCCAATATTAGATGGTTTAACCACACTATTTTTATAAACGAAATTGTAATTATTTGTCTTGTCTTTGGCATAATATAGTTTTCCGCCAATTTCGGGTGTTATAGCAATCTCAATATATTCGTTTTCAAGAACCAGATGTTTCCAATCCTTTATAATTCTTTCATTGAAATATTGGTCATTCATTTTCAAAGGATAATATTGCCTTGAAGCACCCTGATATGCTTCATTTCTAAAAAAGATAGGATTTTTTTCGGGTGGAGCAAGTTTATAAGTAGGTAAGGGAACTTGCTTTTCGTACAAGAGAACACCATTTTGTGCGGAAATAATATTGGAAATCCCGACAAATAGTAATAATAGTAAGATACTTTTTTTCATAGTTATATGGCTATAATTATTATATGGTAAACTTTATTAATATTTATTTTGTGTCAGGCTGAATGATTACCCGAGCTCCCTATAAATCTCTGTAATTTTTTGCCCAATAGATAATTTGCAAACTGTCTTTGAAACGAATATCAATCAAGCGCTTTTACTATATCATTAATATTTTCGACATCTACCTCTTTGTGTTCGGGATACTTGTAGGGCAACAAATGCCAAATTTCCGAAAATGAGGTTTCTCCCTTTGCAGCAACCCATTCCCAAGGTCCAATTGGTTCTAATTCTGCCATAATTTCTTTGAAATACCATATAGAAAGTGGAATAGCAGCCATTTCTCCGTATTCGTAAGATTTTTTGTAATCGTAAGTTTTTACGAAAAGCATATCATCTTTTGTAATATAAGCCATCCAACCTTTATCGCTGTCGAAAACAAATTTAGACGATTTGACCGGACCCAGAATCAACAAATAATCATCCAGTACTTTTATATTATCTTCTGATTCTGGCATATAACGCATTACGTTGCCATCGGCATAATCGATATATCCTTTTGGAAAACGGTTTGGATTGCTTATTGGAACGATGCAAATGCCGCCACCAGTTACAAAAGTGCGACTCCAATAGCACAATTTGTGTGGTTTTGCCCCCAGATTTTTAATGGTTTGGGTTATTTTCAATTTCGATGTTTTTGGATCCAGTTCAAAACTACGAACCAGTTGAAGGTTCGTTTTTTCATCTATCTGACTGGTTAAAGATGCACTGAATTTGCCCGTAATTTTGGTATTCCATTTGCCTAGCCAAAAGATTTTAGGCATCTGAAATGTTTTTTCGGGGCCAACACAAAAGCGGCCTCCACAGGGAAAACTACCAGGAGTGGTTTTCCATTCTTCCGGTGTGGGCATAAATCCATTTTGGTTTGGGTCGATGTACAAGGCATTTTTTCCTTCTATTTCGTAAACCAGTACTCGACCACCACAATTTGGCTCGAGCACAACCCGGCAAAAACCGTTCGAAAGTTCAATGCAGTTTTCGTAACCGTGGGATGTAATAAACTTACTTCCCTGATTTTCGGAGATCCCTGTTGTTTTTAGTTCATTCTGGGAATAGGAACCAAACGAAAACAGGAAGAACGATATTGCTATAAAAATAACTTTTGTTTTCATCATAATAATTTTTCTTTTTTGTTCGATCATCTTATTGTTTGATCATGTTCTAAAGCCTAACGGCTTCTTCTTTTTTTCTTTATCTCCTTTTCTCCTTTTCCATATTTGGTGCCTCGAGAATAGCCATCGAATGCATGGACACTGTTTGGCGGTCGCAAAGCAGGTAGTTCTTGCTCACCGCGGTGAACTTCTACAAGGCTAAAAATATCGTCCTTATCATCTGAGTTTACAAGAGCAAAGTCAGAACCTTTAGGTCCTCCATATCTGAAAACCGCATCTTTTATTGTAACAACTTCATGGTGCCATTTTTTGTCACCTTTTCCATTGACTATCATTGCGGTTTTCATATTAGCGGTACCGGCATCGTAAACCAGTTTCCAGCTCGAACCTACTTCTTTATCGAACCAAACGACAGTAATCGACATAACTTTAGGTTTAGCATCTTGCGAAAATCCTTTATGAAGTTTGAAATACAATGCATCTTTGCCCGATGTATGCTCGAAACCACGTGCAAATCGTGAATAGATTGATGAAGTAGAAGTAATAGGTCCGCCAATGCGCCAGAGAGGAATTGAAGTCACATCAGGCTCAATCTGGTAAAGTAATCTGGAGTAATTATCTGGCCATATTTCCCAACCTACATCATTAAATCCGGCTTGATCGCCCCGTTGCTTAACCTGCCCCATTGTGAGAGCACTTTTATCGTCTATTGCTGCGCCATATTTGGCATATTCGGCAATAATATTTTCCATACGCTCCACATTTCCATGCGAAGCATTTCCGTATTTTGCTTCTGGATACGCTTGGGTGTCTGCTGCATCCAAGCCTTTGTGCAAGGCGCAAAACGCATCGGTGGCTGTAGCCGGGTAAATCTGTCCGGCATAACGATTGAAAAAATAAAATGAATAGTCAAATCCTTGTTCCTTACTTACTTGCATGGCTGATTTGCTTACGTCCCAAACACTTTGGCCAGAATTGAGTGCGTTAATAGCTCCCCAGTAAAAGTTAAGCTGAACATTGAGCTGATACCAAGGTCTAGTCCATGTTTGGTCCATTTCAGAACGGCGAAATAAGGTAAAACCTTGAGGATCGACAAGGTAGGGTAAAAAATTAGACATTGCTGAACGTTCACCACTCAAGTGGTGTCCACGTGACAATGCACCGTTTTTGATACCAAATCCATCTTTTAGAGTGTTTGTTGCCCATTTCCACAATTCACCATGACCTTTTTTACCATCTTCTTCGGGCGAAACCCCATTTAAAAGTAGGCTAATTTTCAAGTCGGAATCCTTATAAAATAGTTTTGCATACAGCTCAAAGGTTTCGAGTCTAAACTGCTGCCACGCTTTATCATTTGTATCTAAACGGTATTTTGAGTCAATAGCATTGCCTTTATATGGACACTCGTCACCTGTGCAACCTGTTTTGACTTGAATAAAAGCAATACACTTTCGTTTTTCTCTGGGATAACTACTTATGTGTTTTGCTACCTCAGTGAGAAAACGGTGGTAATACATTTTGTATGAGTGGGAAAGATAGTAGGGGTAATAGGGGAATTTATCTTCATGTCGCTTATCATCCGAAAACACCTTGGGAACACCATTTTCATAAGCCCAATCTGGTGTTTTTGGTCCAGCTTCAAATGAAAAATACAGCGATATATTGTCTTTAGATGCTCTCTCAATAGCCTGATCCATTACACTCCAATCATATACCCCGGCAATCTTCTCCACTTCATTCCATGGTGCATCGCAAGATGTTCCACGAATAAATGGATATTCTTTGGGATTCATAGCTTCGCCTCTATCCCACACTCCAAAAGAGCTTGTCGACGGCTGAGCATTGATATTGGTAAATGAAAAAAGGCAGATAAAACAAATAAAACTCAACTTCCTTGCATGAGAAGCAAATAAAAAATTGTTGTGCTGCATATATATCAAAATAGTCATTTCTATTAATTTTCAAACATTTGTTCGATACTATTGTTAAATCCGATATTTAACACAAAGAACCATCATCAATAATCCTCTACTTTTTGATATCGATTACCACATTTGCACCCCACAATTCTTTGTGATTGCGAGCCCAATAAATATTGAATTCGTTACCCACTTCGTGAACATCGTCGGAATAAAGACTACCAAAAAAGGGATATATTATTCTAAAATTTGTATTATGATCTGTTATCGTTTCAGCAAGTTCCCAGTTTAATGCATCAGATGAGGCAAACAGATAAAGTTCTGGTTTGCCATTACTGGAGCTCCATGTCAACAATAAATATTTGCCGATGGATGGCGCATAGGTTGCTTTGCAGTGCATGTTAATGTCGAATTTATGATTACTCAGCATATCATCAGACAAACCTGTTAAACCGGGTTCATTAAATTGTCCATTTTTGAGTTTTTTCCATTCGAAAGATTTGCCTTTTCGGGCTGCATCAATTACTTGTTTCATATCTGCCCTTGCAGTTCCCGCACGGCGCGTTCCTTCTTCGTTATAATCCTGAAAAAAAATCTGAAATTCAGCTCCAACAATAACATAACCTACACCTCCCACATTAGGTGTCTTAACTGGTCGATCGTATTTATATGGTCTTACAATATCGCCCAGAAAAGTCCAGTTTTCGCCATTGTCTTTTGAATATCCGAGCCCAACAGTAAACAACTTCTCACCTTCAGCGCAAGGTTTAGTCAAATCATAACAACTTTCGGTGTGTACAAATGCCAATAATTCATTGTTGCTGATTTTATACATCGACATTATCCAAAGCCCCTGATTAGGATGACCATTTTTATTCCACATATCAGGTACATATTTACTCCATTCTATTGAGGCAAACGGTTGCTCCAAAGTACCTATTGAACGTGAAGTCATGCCCTCTTTTAAACGACGTGGATGCCTGAGTAATCCTTTACTATGCTGGATGTAAAACTCTTTATCATTCTTTTTCAGAATTGAATGTGGAGCATCAATATAGCTGCCGCCAATGGGCACCTGCTCTTCGGATGCAAACCTTCTAATATTATTTACAATTAAATTGAAAGCTGGTTTTATATTGTTAACTTTTATTTCAACTTTATCGATATCAACAATGCCATCTTCACGAAATGCCTTGATAAAGAGGGTATGTTTTCCATTTTCAAAATCACGCGTATCAAATTGAATAGTAAACGGTGAATCATAAATGGTTGAAAGAAACTTATCATCCATGTAGTACGAGGCAATTCTATATTCTTTAATATTTACTGTATCCAGTTTAACGATTAAACTGCCAGAAACTTCCTGATTTTCGGTGATGTTGTTAATTTTCAGTTTATTCTGAGTGAAAGCATTGAACGAAAAAAGAATAGAGAATAGAATAATTAGATAATTAGTTGTCTTCATAATATGATTTCTTAATTTCAATTTTTGCAAGCATGTTAATTCATAATGTGGTAATATAAAAAGCGTTCCAATTTGCAAGCTTTATTAAAATTGTGATTAATTTAATGCTTTCACTTTATGGTTTATATTTTCGACATCTACCTCTTTGTTTTCGGGATACTTGTAGGGCAACAAATGCCAAATCTCCGAAAAAGAGGTTTCTCCTTTTGCAGCAACCCACTCCCAAGGTCATATTGGTTCTAACTCTGCAATAGTTAGACAATTTGTTCACCCCTGTCTTCATAATTCAACTCGTTTCCGTGTGCATACCAAGGCGCTGAAACTTTATTGCATTTGTATCTTAAAGAATGCAGCGCCCTCTGCCGGCAGTAGGGTTCGTTGTCAGCGTATAAGTCAGCTACATGCCTCTGTATATGTATAACATCGCCGGAGACGACAACATACTAGATGGTTTTGTAAAGGCCGATGTGCCATTTCCAACATTCGGCATTGTTTGAGCAACACCGGAGTTAAGATCTACCCATTTAACCACCAAAGGGGTACCGCTCGCCGCGCCGCTTATTGTAAGATTGACGCTTCCGATTCCATTTTGTAAGTATACAATATATTCATTTCCTGGATTTGCAAGACAGTGTTTTCCAATAGAACCTCCTTCAATCAAACTGTCGTTTGGCGAAAGCGTATACCATTTTGTGCTCTTGAAGAAATTTGCAAGATTCAGAAAATGATTCAAATCTTTCGGCGTTTCATTCCATCTTATAACGTCCCACCCATGATATGTGTAATAATATGCCGGATATCCGCCACCCATCAATACTTCACACGTTTTTTTCAGCATATCCTCTGCCGATGGTTTACCACCAGTGTAAGTTATACCGCCGTCATTACCTACCTGGTATCCGTATTCCGCGTTTAATATTGGATAGGACATGTAGCTTCTTTGGCTAATTAAAGAGGCGTAATAACCGCCGTTTTGTTCAGCATGATTTTGATCAGTATAAAAATCTACGGATTTATTAGCGACTGTATCTTTGCTAAATGGATCGGCATCATGAATAGTACGAAGTCTTTTATAACCATCAGAGTTTTTAATAAATTGCAGTCTCTCTACCATCACTGAAATTGGAGCTCTTGCGTTTATTTCTTTTTCAAAATCCCATATAATATTTGGATATGCCTGATATCTTGCAGTTGCATATTTGATGAGAAGATCTTCTTCTGCCGATTGATAACGAGGAAACATGCCTGAAGTATATTTATTAGGCTGCATTCTAAGATAGAGATGAGCAGTTACCCCTTTTTGGTATAAATAGTCGATGACTCTGTCTAAATTCTCCCAAAATGCCTGATTGAACTTATTGCTGGATGCGTTCTTAATATCACTATATTCCCAGGGAAATACTGCCGAAGGACCAAAATCATAAGGCTTACCATGTGGGTCCAACCCATCTACTGTAGTGATTCCTTTTCTCCACGGGGTATCATCAGCAAACAAAGCCATTGTTACTTCATTAAATCCATTAGCCGAAATCATATCGATAATCGACCTTGTTTTGGTGACATTCACATCGCCAAAATCCATCATAGCCAGCCAATCAATTTCATACCCAAGCTGGAAATACCGAGTGCCGTCTTCATACCTGAAGTGGCGGGGATTTGCCGGATCAATTTGAATCGTCCCATGCACATTAGTGTTTGCATTCGCTACACACGTAATGATTCCAGTTTTTCCGTTCAACTGAGCATCAGATGATGACGTTGAGTAGCTCCATGAGCCCTCAGCAGTTGGCGAAAACCGGACTACCCACGCATTATTCGTGGTATAGAATCCCGGAATAGTCAAAGTCCTGCCACCGGGGCCAGTAAATGTTGCTGTCATCGTAACCAGGAACTGATTTGCATACACCTCCCTCGATGTAAACTGAAAATCGTAAGGGCGCCATTTCTCTAAAGATGCTCCTGAAGTCGCGACCGAGGGTACCGACGAACCTCCTGCGACCTGGGCAGGAGTTATACCCATTAATATAAAGCACACAAAAAGTGATATTACTGATTTTTTTTTAATATTTATTTTACTCATGTTTTTAATCCTGTTTATGTTAATCAAACTCTATAATTTCATTACCGAAGGTTCGAAAAATAAATATTGTATACAATCATTGTTCATCCAAGACTTCAGTGACCAAAATAGCATCTGCCTTGCCTCTCCAAGGCGATTCCAAATGTATATCACTTTGCCAGTCAGAAATAATTTTTTTATCCCCTACGGCTAATGAATCAGTATTTAACTTCTGATATTCACCTGTCAATGTATTGAACCAAGTATAAGAACGATTATACGCGGTTTTTTTAAGAAAATTGGGTTGAATCATATAATTTTCTTTGGGAACATAAAACAAGTATTTCTCCTTACTATTCGAAAGGCAGTATGCACTTCCATTTTTATCTGGATTGGGTTTCAAGTTTGATAAATCATGCTTTGTGAAAAAATCTTTCATGTGCTTGTAATACACAAACTTGGGTTTGACAAAGCTCTCGTTTTGTTCAAATGGAT
>Ga0209430_1000192_pt1 | contig 75088 bp, 71 predicted proteins | sample BarGraIncub1133A_FD_184504 | JGI IMG/M metagenome (GOLD analysis project Ga0209430, IMG submission 184504) | Arctic peat soil microbial communities from Barrow, Alaska - Barrow Graham LP Incubations 11-33A (SPAdes) (version 2) | ecosystem: Environmental > Terrestrial > Soil > Wetlands > Peat... | reverse complement strand
TCAACGGCGCTGAGAGACTTTCCGATGACTCCGGCAATATCTGCCAGAGACATGTTCGGGGTGTCCTCGAGAAGAGTCAGTATCATGTCCGGCGTTTTTACCGGCGTTTTTACCGGCGTTTTTACCGGCGTTTTCACCGAACTTTTTCGGGTAGCCTCACCAACAGCGTCAGGTTTCGTCAACTCGTAGCTATTCCGCTTAAAGGTTGTAACAAACTGCACCGTACCGATTTCCTCGAATTCGGTTGCAGGCTCGCGTTCCAGGATCATTTTGATCCCGCGACCCCATTTTTCAATGCGATGGCTACGTTGGAACAGTTCCGCCAGCAACTCATTCCGTCGTGCAGAAACCATTTTCTTCCTGATGCTGTCAATAGTCAGCCCGCCATAGAGGAGGCCGGGGCTCCTGATCTCGACACGATCCTTGAAGATGGCAATATTAACGGAATCGTACTCCCGATAATCCCGGTGACAGAAGGCATTGATAATCGCTTCACGAAACGCTTCTTTATCAATCTCAGGCACATCTACCCGAAACAGCCCATCCAGTCGCATACCGATATTGATATGTTCCAGAATGTATTCTTCCGCTTTTTTGATCAGGTAAAAGACATCACCATAGAAGTCCTGCATGCTAATGGTGACGGTGGTATCCAAAGCACCAAAGACCGCACAGCGTAAGCGGGCATTGGGGAAGAACTTTTCCGGCTTGCGGGCGAAGCAAAGTACAGCGGCATTCAGCAGCTTGCCGTCCTTTACCAGATTCAGCTTTTCAAGTGAATTCGGAATGGTGTCAAACGTAAGCCCGCTGAGTTTCAGAAACGACTTGAGTTTCCCGGCTCCGATATCGTCAACAGTCGCCTTGGGGCAAATCTCCGTGTCCCAGCGGAGCCTGTCGTGGTTCTTCTCAAGAATCAGCTTTTCAAGTTCCTTGGCGCTTAACTGGCGATCCTCATCGCCGACGCGGACATAAGCACGACCATAGGCATAGTAAGGATGTTCACCACCTTCGGCCTGGACCTTGATGCATGCTTTCCCGTCAATCTCCATTTGCTCGACAACCGGATAGATCCTAGGTTCAATATGATCGGCAATAGCCTTTGATACATCGCGAATTGTTTTGTCCGAAACTTGCTGACCAGCAACCGCACCATCATTCTTGATTCCGAACCAAAGTTCTCCACGCTGATGCTTGTTCAGCATCGCGACAATAGAGATCACCGCCTCTTTCAATTCAGAGGTAGATTTCTTCAGTTCAATAGTTTCGGTTTCTTGAAATTTAGTCATTATTTTTCACGGGTTAACTGGATTCAAAAACTGCATAGTCATATCAGGATTTATGCCAAATAGCCACCGCAAACCCTCTTAATTAAAGCGATTATGCGCCCCTTCCGGATAATCACAATTCATGATTTCACACTCCAAAGTTCTTTCGGCATCTCCCGCACAAGATCCTCTATCATTGCTTGCAGCATTTTCTGGCGTTCCGGTTCTTTAAGTTGCTGACCTTCGAGTATCATCGTGTGGGTCGTGCGCTTCATTCGTTCGATGGCAATCTGCCGGACTTGCTCTCTAATGGTATTCTCCAGTGTAGAGCGTGGCACTAACGCATAGACAAAAATGCAGTCAAGGGCTTCGGCAGCCTGTCGCATGGTCTTTATTGATACAGCTCCGGTTACTTCGTCTTTTTCCAAAATCGGGATGCGGGGCTGTCGGACGCCCAGACGCTCCGCAAACTGCTTCCCGGTCATTCCCAATGCCTCACGGATAGCGCGAATCCACCCCTTTGGTGGTGGAGAAACGTCTTGTACATTTTTGAAGCGGGAAAGTGTCTTGTCCAGTTGCTCGACAATTATTCTTTTATGAACTGGTTTCATAATAACCTCTGTATTATTTATTGGCTCAACAAATATAATCTAAAAGTTATTGTATTCAAACAATAAAATAACACGTGGGTTATTTTATTGTGCAGCTGCCAAGATGAAAAATCTATTCCCGGACATCCGAAACGACAGAAGCCGTCCCCAATAAGAGGTCGGCTTCTGTCGTTTCTCCGGATAGTATTTGAAACCCAATTATTCCCTGCTCAATTATCCTTTTGATTTTTTTTGTTGTGCAGCGTCTTGCCAAACTGCAAACTCCTTGGGTCGTAACCGAAACCTGGCAATATTCCCTTCGTGCAGACCATGCAATTCAGCCTCCACCAGAGTGATAAAACGCGGTCTGTCAACCTCCGGCAGGTGCTCTGCGACCCAAGCGGCTACTATATCCTGGGCCGGCCCTGCACTCCGGAGAACTACCTCACGTATGATCTCGGTCAGTAATGTACGGTATTTCATCCGAAAAGGATCTGGCTCTCCCAACTCCTCCCGCGTACTCAGGTAACGTTTAACGGAACGCTCATATCCCCAGACAAATATATCGCGCAGCAACTCGATGCGGTTCAGCTCATAGACTCCGAGTATTCCTTCCACGTATGACTTTTTAGGCACATCTATGAAAGAGAGCGGACAGAGATTATGTTTGACCAACGGTATATTGGCGGCCAGTCGAGCTACCCGCTTGTTGACGTCTTCGAAAGGTTGCAGATAGGAGAGATGCACTAATGCAAAGAAGGATTGTTCGAAAGGATCGTTGATAGCCGCTGCTGTGTCGAGAGCAATCTGAAAGTATTCATCCAGAAGCTGAGGAGTGGACAATGGCGAGTAGACTGATCCGCCGATACCTACAGCAATCTGACGGAGACGCCCGCAAGCCTCCGGGTTTGGCAGGAGGTTATCCGACAGAATAGCGTGGAGGTTCAATATGGAATACCTGTTAAAGCCAATTTCATCGGCAGACTCGACAAGAAACTCGATAGCCTGTTTGTGGTTCAGGATCATCTGGGTTTCCAGTGCATCCTTCCCTTCCGCTGCCTGACCGAAGGAGATCAGACGTTCTGTTTCCAACAGCGAGTAGGTATTGCCTTCCAGATAGCTGGATGCCCAGGAGAGATCAATCAGCAGCCTGCCCATGACCTGACGGGCCATGGTGCCAGCGGGGACATTCTCTTGATGGGCACGACCAATCCGGTGCAGATGCTCACGAGTGGTATTGTCCAGATACGGTCCACTGTTCAGGTAGGACAAAAGAAAATCACGCCGGTACCCTATTGGCTCACGACGCTGGATTGGTTGGCTGACGTAACCACGAATCTCACGTCCGGCCACTGAAAGAGGAATGACCGATTCTTCAACATCCTGATCATCAGATACCGGCGAAGCAAGAGGCCAGTACACACGCCCTTTGAAGGCACCGGTGGCACGAATACGATTGCTCTCAATGAGAATGCTCATCCGTCGTAGCAAGGATCGCCGGTTCATGACGATTCCAGCCGCCGAGAGAGCTGTATCCAGCTCAGTTATGCCAATACCTTTGCTACAGGCTGCTATCAGCTGCTCTATGGTCTCAAGATCTTGCTCATCGATTTGCTTTGGCACAGGATATCCTTTCCGTCACGAAAAGCGTTTTGTGACAGTATAATAACCTATTCGTCACGAAAATCAATATTTGAGACAAAAAAACCTGGCATTAGTATACCGAGGACAGATTTCAAATGGGTTTGATAATCAAGGAATCGATGCGACTCCCCAAGTTACGGCCAGTCCGCATTATTTCCTGTACTAAAATTTACGGGGCGATTAAATTGGGTTCCAGTACACTAAAGTACGCCAAGGTACACTGAAGTACACTGGAGTACACTGGAGTACACTGGAGTACACCAAGGTACACTACTGGTACACCATAGGTACACCGGATTCATGGGTTCGAAGGTAAAACTCTTGACGAAACTCCAACAATATCGTTGCGTTGGAAGTTTAATGGTGCCCGGCTCGATTCCGTCACCGGGCACCACTAAAATAAATTAATTTGGTACACTTTTGGACATCATCAACCAATGTTTAACCTAGTAATATCGGTATGTTACTTAGATTGGCCGTTGTGCCGAATTACACATCTTCAACCCAGCACCGACTACCATCGTTATTTTTCCCACTGTATATTTGATTTTAAAGACACCTCAAACACAACTTACCTCTTATTTTAAGTATGTTACATGAGCATTAATTGTGGTGCCTAGTATCAGTATCGAACCGATGAGTAAAAAACATCTAATCGTTGTTACAATAAGTTCAGCATAGTCTTGATAAATGTAATTCTCAAAGCGTCCATCCCTGCCCATTCCTGCGAATCTCACGACCGGCTTCGGAAAGCGGTATGAAAAATTCTCCAAGTTCCTGACTACCAGATACTTCTGCTGTAAGTGGCCAATAAACATCGGTGTCAAGCAGGTACGGATACTATTAATAGTATTGCCAGTTTTATATGTCCTTACGGAAATATTTATTGACAAATAGCTTGCCAATAGTAAATTATGTCCGTACGGATATTTTACATGCATGCAACATTTGATTGATCATTATATGTTCGTACGGATATTTTCCATATATGCAATGCATGATTAATTATTATATGTCTGTACGGATATGAGGTATGTATGAAAACCAAGATAGACTCCACAACTGCATACGGCAAGGTGACAACAGCCGAAGACGTTGGGCGCATAATACGCGCAAAGCGAAAAGAAACCGGTGTCCGTCAGGACATGGCTGCCGGCATGTCAGAAGTCGGCACAAAGTTCCTTTCGCAGCTCGAGAACGGCAAGGAGACGGCCGAACTGGGCAAGACCCTCCGTGTGCTCCGGAAGCTGGGGCTGAATGTCTACATCTATCCACGCTCGGCAGACCCGATAAAAGGCTGAAATGATGACGAATCAACTCACAGTGTATCTCAACACCACCAAAGCGGGCATACTTGGGCGTGATGGCCAGCGTTTAACGTTCTCATACAGCGCCGACTATCTCGCTTTGCCCGGCGCCTCGCCGATATCCCGGCTATTACCCCTTGCTTCAACAGTATACGGGGACGAGGCAGCCAGGGCTTTTTTTTCCAATCTTCTGCCTGAAGGTGCCGTGCTGACCCAGGTTGCCCGCCAAGTCGGCATATCGCGGGAGAATGTGTTCGGACTGCTGGAAGCTATCGGCGGAGACTGTGCCGGTGCTATCTCGGTCATTGCCTCCGATAGCCTGCTTGAGCCGACTGGTGGCTATCGGCCTGTTGCCGAACAAAAGCTTTCTGATGAACTGGACAAATTGCCGAGTCATCCATTTCTGGCTGGCGAAGAGGGTGTCAGGCTTTCACTTGCCGGAGCTCAGAACAAACTGCCGGTCTTTTTCGATGGGAGTAACTACTACATCCCGGAAGGCGCCAGCCCCTCGTCTCACATATTGAAGACCCCCATAGCGCAGCTTGACAATACCGTCGTCAACGAAACGTTCTGCATGACGCTTGCCGCCAAGATCGGCTTGCCGGTTCCTGCTGCACAAGTTGTCACCATAGGCGGCAAGCAGGTATTCATGGTCGAGCGCTACGACCGCAAACAGTCCGCTTCCGGCGACATCGTTCGTCTGCATCAGGAGGATTTCTGTCAGGCGCTCGGCATCCCACCGGAATTGAAATACGAAAAAGAAGGTGGCCCGGGGTTCAGCGATTGCTTCCAACTGGTTGATGAATGGAGCGACGAACCGCTGCTCGATGCCAGCAATCTGCTCAACTGGGCTATCTTCAACTTCATCATCGGCAACGCCGACGCACATGGCAAGAACCTGTCGTTCCTTTACAATGAGCGATTGGTCAGGGTGGCGCCGTTTTACGACCTCATCAGCACCGCGGTCTACAGGCGCCTGAACAACAAGTTTGCCATGAAGATGGGTGGCCAGAGTGACGCACGCTATCTCCCGCAAGATACCCTTGGCAACATTGCGGTTGAAATCGGGATAGACATACGTACGGTGCGAACAGCATTCATCAGTTTGATGGATAGTATTGAGACCAAATCGCCGCAGCTGGTCGATGAGTATCGTGATAGGTTTGGGGCTTTGATAATCCTTGGCGACATTGCCAAGGTCATAAGCTATCGCGTTGCCAAAGGAAGAGCATTGGTTCAATAATATGTAGATTACAGTCAACCCGGATGCCACCTGTGGCAGGGGAGAAATCGGTAAAAGAATTGCGTCGCAGAAAAACCATTGACTACACCAGTCAATAAACATAGCGACTAACTATACGTTGTTACTAACTTAATTCAGACGATCACAAAATTGAAAATCCTCGTGTCGGCGGTTCGATTCCGTCCCTGCACCATTTAAGCAAAAAAGGCTAACTATTTCAATTAGTTAGCCTTTTTTAGTTTTTATCAATCAATTAATTGGTACACCACTGGTACACCGAAATCCGATAATTCCAGCGTGTTACATATTAGCAGCACGACCTAGGTTCATATCAAACCCGCACTCCGTACCATCATTTACCACATCTGATGATCCCATCGCGCGATATTCAGGTCTTCTTTTGCATCTTTAGATAACCACCATGCGATACCAGAATTCAAGATGATGGCTATTAGTGCCGTCCAAATCATCGGCGTGCTTTGAACTGTCTCAGGAGCGAATAAACGATGCAAAGCCTCCCAGAAAATCACCCCAGCCATTAATACCAAACCGCCAGCGTTTGCTAATGCGGCAAGAATTCCAACTCTGTGGTATCCAAAAGTCCGTTTGCTGTCAGCGGGCTTTGTTGCCATCCATGCGGCAAAGGCAGAAAGTGCAAGAGCGAGTGCATCGGCAAAGTTATGTCCAGCATCTGCCATTAATGCCAGGCTATTGGAAAAGTAACCCACTGCCGCTTCACCAACACAAAATGCAAGTGTAAGAATAGTCGCTATCCACAAGTGCTGGCTGGAGATTGGTCCGGTATGGGAATGTGAACCTGACATAGTGTCGTCCTTTTTAGTTAATACTAAAAGCCTCCAACATTAGTGCAGGAGGCTTTAGTGCCATATATGACGGGTCAAGATATACCAAAGACAAGAGCGGTTTTCTAGCTCCGCTTCTATTAGGCAGCCTTTATCGCTAGGCAGTCAAAGAGAATTCGGTCTGCCTGAAAGGACGCCTCCCTGCGTTTCACTATTCAACAAGAAGGCCAACAAGGAAGGTGCTCTTGTCGGTATGTTTGTCGGTATCGTTTTTGTCGCCTCATACATCAGCTACTTCAAGTTTGTCAATCCTGCTTTCAACAACAAAGATAACTGGTGGTTTGGCATTTCACCAGAAGGTATTGGTACCGTTGGCGCAGCACTGAACTTCATCTGCATGTATGTTGTAGGAAAATTTACTTCGGATCCTCCGCAGGAAATCCAGGATCTGGTTGGAAGCCTTCGCTACCCTGGCAAGTTGGTTGTTCCTCCGTCAGCTCATTGAGCTGACGGCTGTTGCCCTCCCCCTTAGCGGGGGGAGGTTTTTTAAATGACCTGTTCTACGCTCAAAGGAGTATATGGTATGAATGCAGCGACCAACACAATGGAGAGCAGAGGAAACATGATGCTTAAAATGTTACGCAATTTCAATGCCGATATAGTAAGATTCCTAATGAGTATCAGGTTTCGCGCTGTCGGAGCCACATTGCTGGCGTCGTTTGCCGGTCTGAGTCTCACAAGTAATGTGATACCGTCGTCCCTGTCAACATTGGGCTATATGGATAGTTTTTCCGCCCGTTGGGCGCTAGGAGATTTTGCGGTGTACTCCATGATGGCATGGGCCGTAGGTGGCTGGGCGGTGCAGAAAACCGGTGACAAAAAACTTGGAGCTATTGTTCTTGGCCTCTTGGGTCTGGCCACCGGACTGCTTTTTACCGGTATCGGTATTAGTACAGAAATGAATATTCTGCTTATCGGTGGCGGCGCGGCAATGCTATACGGAGCAGTCGGCGGTATGATTATCGGTGATGCTTTGAGAAGCCCTCCAGGCGACCCAAATGATCCTTATGCATCAGTATCGGGGATTTGAGCATATTCAGCTACTTTAAGAAGGCTAACCAGTAATAGTTACACAAATAGTATAGTTGGGAGATCTCGTCATGCTGACCATACTCGTTGTTGTCTTTATAATAGCTTACGCCGCCATTGCTCTTGAACATCCGATCAAGATCCACAAGACCGCCTCGGCCCTGATCGGAGCAGGTTTACTCTGGACGTTGTATGCCGTCATGAGTGGCGATTCTCATGCTATAGGGGAACAGCTCAATGAATCGCTGGCAGCTACCGCCCAGATCATTTTTTTCCTTATGGGTGCCATGACAATTGTCGAGGTGGTCGATGCTCATAACGGTTTCGAGGTCATAACCTCACGCATCAAGACCACAAAGCTTTCATCACTCATGTGGCTGGTCGGCTTTGTAACATTTTTTCTCAGCTCTGTATTGGACAATCTGACCACTACCATCGTCATGATCTCGCTGATGAAAAAGCTGCTCGACAATCATGAAGACCGGCTCTTTTTTGCCGGGATGATCGTCATTGCCGCCAATGCTGGCGGCGCCTGGTCACCAATCGGTGACGTTACCACCACCATGCTCTGGATTGGCGGTCAAATCACGTCCCTGTCGATTATGAAGGGAGTATTTCTCGCCTCAATGGTTAATTTGATTGTTCCGCTGCTGGTGGTCAGCTATATGCTCAAGGGGCGTGAAGTCGTCTCACCAACCAAAACCGTAGACAGCGGCTTGTTACAAACGACTTCATTTGAGCGCAACCTGATGTTCTTCATGGGACTTGGTATTTTGGTTTGTGTGCCAATTTTCAAAACAGTCACCCACCTGCCACCGTTCATGGGAATTTTATTTGGCCTCGGCATCCTTTGGCTGGCAGGTAATCTGGTGCATCGCAACAAAGCAGATGACGAGAAGGAACATCTGACGCTTGTGCATGCATTGACAAAGATTGACATGAGTTCGATCGTCTTCTTTATCGGAATTTTGCTGGCGGTGGCAACACTGGAGCACACCCATATTCTGGCTAATTTGGCGAAATGGCTTGATCAAACAGTCGGGCGTCAGGATGTGATAGTTACCATTATCGGTATGGTCAGCGCCATAGTAGACAACGTCCCTCTTGTAGCTGCATCAATGGGAATGTACGGTTTGGCCCAATATCCAACTGACAGTTTTATCTGGGAGTTTATGGCGTATTGCGCAGGGACCGGCGGTTCTATCCTGATTATCGGTTCAGCAGCGGGAGTGGCGGCCATGGGGTTGGAGAAGATTCATTTCTTCTGGTATGTCAAGCGGATCAGTGGTTTGGCTTTGATCGGTTACTTTGCAGGAATTGCAGCCTATATTGTTCAGTACAAGATGTTCTGACGATACCTGACAATTTCTGGCGGTTGGCTTCGACAAAACCAAGGTGGCGAGATGAGCCAAGGCAGTTTAATCCTTGACTCTGGCTCATTACTTCAGTATTAATTCCTTATGCCCGGATGGCGAAATTGGTAGACGCAAGGGACTTAAAATCCCTCGGCTTAACCGCCATGCCGGTTCGATTCCGGCTCCGGGCACCACTTAAGCACTTAGATACACAAGCATAATTGAAGGCCCCTGATACCGATCAGGGGCCTTTTGTTTTTCCTTTGTGTAATCGTGCCAAAAATCTACAAATTGTACCAATTCTATCGTTGCCAAAGTATATGCGGCTCTTCGAGAGGAATCGCTGCCCCTCCAAAGTATGGGACTATACGTGCGGTAAAATCCCCGGATGGGCGTGTCGCCGGTACCCGCCCTTTGTAAATATATCCATTTTCCGCACCCACCAACTGCTGGTCGCGGCTCATCTCGAATCTGACCGGGCTCCCACCGTTTATTTTATCAGCATACAACTCGACATGCACCGTGTCAGGACCGATGCCGTTGAGATACACCTGGGCTTCGAACAGGTGCCATTCACCGGTTGTTTCCACGGTAACATCGCCAAAACGCACGTTTGCCCATTTGTTATGTAACATGTGGCGCCAATCAACAAGCTGCAAACCTGCCTTCCCTTGCTCGGCGGCGCGATCATGGCAAGCTGCAGCAGCAGGGATATAATAGCTCTCGGCATACTCCCGCACCGTACGATTGGCAGAAAATTGTGGTGTCAAACGTGCCATACTTTCCCGCATCCGCGCCACCCAGTTCGTCGGAATGCCCTGTTTGTCGCGGTCATAAAATTCAGGAATCACCTTCTGTTCGAGAAGAGTATAGAGTTCCTCAGCTTCTATAGCATCCCAAGCAGGGTCATCGCCATGTTCGAAGCCATCGCCCAACGCCCACCCCACTTCCGGGGTGTATGCCTCGGCCCACCAGCCATCCAATACCGACAGATTGATACCGCCGTTGACGAGCACTTTCATGCCGCTCGTCCCACACGCTTCCCATGGTCGCCGGGGCGTGTTGATCCAGACATCCACCCCCTGCACCAGATGCTCAGTCAAGAGCATGTCGTAATCGCTGAGGAAAATTACGTGGGGGCGGGCTTCGGACCGCCGGATGAAATGGGTCCATTCCTGAATCAGCGCCTGCCCCGCCTGATCTGCCGGGTGAGCCTTGCCGGCAATGATGAGTTGCACCCGACGCTCCGGATTGGTTAACAGGCGAAGCAGTCGTTCCGGGTCGTGCAGCAGCAGGTTCGGTCTTTTGTAGGTTGCAAAGCGCCGCGCAAAGCCCAGCGTCAAGACATTGGGATCAAAGAGGTGTTTCGCCCTGTCCACCGCCTCGGGCGATGCGCCAGAGGAGGCGAGCTGCCGTGACAGCCGTTCGCGAGCGTATTCGACAAGAGACATGCTGGCGGCGATGCGAAACTGCCAGAGTCTGGCATCGGAAACACAGCGAATATCCCGCCCCAGGGTTGCCGTCGTCCCGAGCCAGCGGCTTTTTTTACAGGCTTCCGTCCAAAGGCCGTCGGCTTCCGCCGAGTCCCAACTTGGCGTGTGGACCCCGTTGGTCACGTATCCAACAGGGATTTCGTCCTGTGGCCACTGCGGAAAGAGAGGCAAAAAGATGTCCCTGCTAACTTCTCCGTGCAAGCGGCTCACGCCATTAACCGCCCCGCTGCCGCGAATGGCCAGATAGGCCATATTGAAGCTTTCCGACGAGTCGTTCGAGTTCTGGCGACCAAGCGCCAGCAAATCGTGGCGTGATATACCGAGCTTCTGCTCGGCAAAAGCACCGAGGTATTGCTCGATGAGGGGAGGAGCGAAACGGTCAAAGCCCGCCGCCACTGCCGTGTGGGTAGTGAAAAGGTTCCCCGCTCGAGTAACGGCCAGCGCGACTTCGAAGGACTGCCCGGTGTCTTCCATGAAACTTCGGGCGCGCTCCAACACGGCAAAGGCCGCATGCCCTTCGTTCAGGTGGCAGACTTCCGGGCAAATACCAAGCGCACAAAGCAGCCGCCAGCCGCCGATCCCGAGGAGCAGTTCCTGCTTGAGACGCAGTTCCGGCCCGCCGCCATACAGCTCACTGGTAATCCCTCGATGAGCGGGGTAGTTCGCCGCATCATTCGAATCAAGCAGGTACAGCTTTACTCTGCCGACCTGTACCTGCCAGGCGCGCAGCCAGACCGAGTAACCGGGTAAGGCGATCTCCAAACGCAACCACTCACCGTTAGCTCGACGCAAAGGGGTGATCGGCAGCTGTCCGGGGTCGTTATAGGGGAAAAGGGCCTGCTGTGCACCGTCCTTGTCGATCACCTGGCGAAAATAGCCTTGCTGGTACAGCAGCCCCACACCGACGACAGGCACACCCAGATCACTGGCGGCTTTGAGCTGATCACCGGCCACGTTGCCAAGTCCTCCGGAGTAGATCGGAAGAGCTTCGCTCAACATGAATTCCATGCTGAAATAGGCGATGCAGCTTAAGGGAGAGTGCGGGTGAGAGTGCTGAAACCATGCCGGTGCCTCAGACGCTTGCCGCCTGGTCTGCAGCAGAGTATCTACGTTTTTACGAAAAACAGAATCGGCAAGCATGCTCTCGATCTGGTCGCGCGAGACCGTCTGCAGAACGACCCAGGGATTTTGTGTGAGTTCCCACAGTATGGGATCAAGTGTGCGCCACACTTCGTCGGTGGCATGATCCCATGACGAACGCATATCCAGAGCAAGCTCAGCCAGGGAATCGAACCCCTCGATTTCCGTTGGTAAAAAATTGTATAGCGGATGGCTGACGCGAGTTTGTGTGCTCATGGTTTCCTCTTCAGGTTTGGCTCTAATATAATCCCTGGTTACTGCGGCACTTCCGCCAAAAAGGGCATATTCAAGGCATCCCTCCTCATGAGCCCCCCTCTAAGAAGATGCTGCTGTGATTCTTACCACGAGCTGTTTCACACCTTTGGTAAAAGTTTACCCCCAAGTTTCGTTCTTGCAAGAGAACTTGAAAATGATCCCGCACCATCCTCACACCACAGTTGGTTCGTTATTTAGGAACTTTTTGTTGCCGGTCACTTGCACTCGAAAGAAAGCGATTTATACTTGAATCACGTACCGAACGTTGGACCAGATCTTCAGCAAGTGGCAGGTGATGAAGTTATGATGCGGTACGAACATAATTAACTGCAGGCGGTCTATGACGGTCTACCAGCTGCGCTGGCCAGCCACACAGCGATAGTTCAAATCAAAGGAGGGAAACGAACAATGATGCGGAATTTACGAAGCTCAATCAGTTTTGGGGTACTCATGGCAATTTCCATCGCGGCATGTGCCACGACTCAGCTTACCTCTGCCTGGAAAGACCCGGCTTACAAGGGGCAGCCCCGTAAGATCATGGTCATCGGGATAGCCAAGAAACCGGTAATCAAAAGAATTTTTGAGGATGAATTTGTCCGGCAGCTCAAGGCTCGCGGTGTAGATGCTGTTGCGAGCTACACCGTGATGCCCGATAAGGTGCAGGATGACCATACGGTCATCGCTGAAAAAGTGAAGAAACAGGGAGCCGATGCGGTGCTCATTTCGAGGCTGGTGAGCAGAAAGACTGTGCACACCTATGTTCCGGGGAGTGTTTATTATCCGCCGGCCAATTACGGCTACTGGCGAGACTATTACGGGTATGGTTATCAGGCCGTGTTCACCCCCGGTTATACAGTCGAAGACGAATACGCTCTCATGGAAACCAACCTGTATGACGCCGGGAACGGCAAGCTGATCTGGTCAGCCGCATCCGAAACCGAGATGCAGGGTTCTGATCAGGATCTGATTAAAACCTATATCGGCGTAATGGTGAAAGCCATGCTTGACCAACAATTACTGAAAGAGTGAATTTGGGCAGAAGATGCAGCCGTTGGGATACCGGTGGCATGGCCGGACGCCGTGGAATCCTTGTAGACGAGGTCCTGCTCCTCACGAATCAACAGATCTCCCCGTAACGTTTTCAACTCATGGAGCAGAGCAACAAAGACCAGATCGCCCGAGCGGCCCCGCCGCGGGCTGATATCAGGTCTTCATCGGCACGCGATGTCCCGACCCAGGTACGCAGGTAATCCAGATCTATAGGGCTCATGGGTAATTCCTTCCTGATTGAATAGCAACAATATCGGCAGCCACTGTTTCCAATGCAAAGCGACGCACCAGCGGCATGAAGCCCAGAAAATCCGCGCGCAGAGCGTCAAAGTGCCGCTCCAGCTCCACTTCACCGCCGGCGAGCGGATTAGATCGTGTCACCCTGCGTGACATCCGTTCCAATGCCCTGCCAATGCCGCTGACCTCGCCGTAAGAGGGCAGTAGCTCCTCGAATATGTACGGTACAAGTTTTTGCAGACGTTCGGGTAGTTCTTTATGGTGTTTAGCAATAATGGATCTGTTCCTGGCAAGATACTCATCGAACCGTTCATCCGACCAGTTGCTCCATTCTGTAACGAGGAAGTGATCATAGAACATATCGACCATCACTCCGCGATAAAGGCCGTAGTGCGGATCGAGGCGCTGTCTGCTCTGCTGAAACAGCTCCGCACGGCTGGCGAAGGAGTCTATTCTGCGGTGCAAGTGTATCCCTTGCCTGATCCGCTCTGGAAACCTTTCAGCCAGTGGGCCTTTGACAAAGTCTCCCATGAAGTTGCCGACCAGAATCTGGTCATCATCACCGGAAAGCAGCATGTGGAAGAGAAAGTTCATAGAATGGAGGGCTGAATCAGGAAATTGGAGCTCTGGGCTGATGAAGTCCTTGCAAAATAGTCAAAGACACGGCCGATAAACGTTACACTACCGTTATGCAGGGCACTACTCCAGAACCAGATTGGGTCGATAGGTCGATCGCGGAACACATCTCGGCTTGCCCCGGAGGGCAACCGGTAACCTGGGTGGCAATCATATGCAAATACGATACGGCACATATATTTACCCCCAACACGGGTAAACAGGCGGTTCTCCTGCTCGAAAAAAGGTATTTCAAAGCATTCGTCACCGACTGACATTCTCATTCAGTGCTGACTATCTTACTTTTCCCGGCACTTACAGCCGGGCCGTTCATCTCCGCCTCCTGCTTACCTGCAGACAACAATGTTCGAGCTCTCTGACGTGAGATCAAAAACCACCTTTGCCTTATTTTCATGAAGCTGTTTCAGCACCTGAGCGATTTTAGCATCAGTAGTGTAATTCGCATCGCCCAGATCGCCCCACTCCCTCGTAACAAACTCAGCTACCATGTTCCTCAGGGTATCTGGAGGTATCTTTTCCAGAGGGATGTCGATACCTTCCTCAGGATGGTCAGCCTGTTTTTCCCGGTGATCAAGATCCCACTCCATATCAAGACTCCATAACCAGCAATAAAATTTGAACAAATACTATCTTCAACAGCATACTGAGCGGAAAGACCGCAGTATACCCGGCTTCGACCCGCTCATTGCCGCAACGACCGACGGCAAACCCGAGAACCGCCGGTTGAGTCTGAACCCCGGACAGAACACCTCCGATGAACGGCCACGACTTACCGGCTATCATACGTGCCATGATAATTGTTACCAGACAGGCCACTACTGTGATGCAGGCACCTGCAACAAGGGCGGAAAGATTGATCGGTGCCGAGTGCAACAGGGCACCAGCCTTAATGCCGGCGCAGGCGAGAAAGACCACCAGACCGAGTTGGCGCAGTGACATTGATGCGCCGTACGGCAGATACCATGTCAGTGGCCCGGTTCTGCCAAGCGCTCCCAGTATCAATGCGGCAACCAAACAACCAGCCACCGGGCCGATCTCGAAGGTCCCGATCCCCATAGGGAGACTGATCTCGACCGTTCCGAGGGCAATGCCCATGGCGAGCCCCAGCCCAAACGTCAAAATATTGAATTCACTGGCTTCATGATAGGAATCGCCTATGTATTTTGAGATTGCCGAAAGATTTTCCCGTGGCGCAATCACCCGCAACCGGTCGCCGGGCATGATGGTCGTTTCTGCGTTAGGGATAAAATCCCTGTCGCCGCGCCTGATTCTCGTCACGATACCTTCGTACGTGCGAAAAAGTCCCACCTGCCGCAGCGTTTTGCCGCACACGGCCGGGTTTGAGACAAATATCCGCCGGTAATCAAGCTGGCTTCTGTCGTTCAGTACATCGCCGGCGTATTCAGTGCCAAGAATCTCTGTGGCATTGCGCACGTCATCCAGCAATCCGACAACCGTCACGATGTCACCGTTTTTAATGACTGAATACCCCGAGATGGCGAACTGCTCATCGCCCCGCACGCAACGTGCAAAGCGCACCGATAACGAATAACGTTCCAGCAGTCCTGCGACCGCCTCGCCAGGCTCCTTGACATGACACACCATGATAGCACTGCTTGCCAACGTATCACCGACGCCGGGTGTTTCACGCCTGAGCGGCCATGAAAGCATGAGGATCGGAATCAAAACACCCAGCGGATAGGCGACGGCATACCCGAGCGTTGCCTCCGCGCCTCTTTGCCCGAGCGCGGTTGTCGCGGCGGCCAGGGAGGGGGTATTGGTCAGGGCACCCGCAAAAACACCTGCAGCGGTACTTGTCGGTATATTCAAAAGATGCGCGGCGAACATGGCAACACCGAAGGCGGCACCAATGGCGACAGGCGGTATCAGTAAAAATCGCCAGCCGCCATGCGACCAGGTGTCGAACAACAGATCGCTCGAAGAAAGACCGATTGCGTACACGAACAGTGCAAGGCCAAAGGTTGCCAAGGAGTCTGGTGGTTTGACAGCAGGTTCGAGATACCCCCACATGACACCGGCAAACAGCACCCCGGCAACGCCCAGCGACACTTTTTTAAAAGAAAGGCGGCCAAGCAGGGCACCACAACCGATGGCAAGACAGACGAGTAGTAACGGGTTGTTAAGCATGATGTCTCCGTTGGTCGTTTTCTGTACAGTGTACTAGAAATTTTAAAGAAATCGAGACACTGAAACGTTTCATCTTCAGATTCCTTCGTGATTTTTATGCCGATGTCAATATATTGAATATATGTTACATAATGGCAGCGCTATTTTGTCATATTTGTGACGCACCACCACATCACACACCAGCCAGCCATAACCTTGTTTGGCGGCTATCAGGCATTTATTCCGTAACAGTACTGAATAACTACCAAAACCAAATAGCTCTTTTTTCGGCACACATATTGCTCATGCTACATTGTCAACCAAATGACAGAAGGTACGCAACCAGTTGCAGCAAATGGTGGCGACAGTAACGTGGAGACAGCCATGATGCCAGAAACCGATTACAAGAAAATACCGGGTGGAATCAAACCTACAATTGATGGCGACGACGGCAGAGGCATGGCTGAGAACATCCAGACACAGCTTGAGGAGGCGCGCTTTATCAGCAGTTTTATGGCAGCGGTCTGCACGTCCCTGGAACTTGACGACATCTGCTCAATCGCAGCCCGCGCTCTCTATGTGCATGCCCCCTACTATCGGGTGGTTTTTGCTTTTTCTGCGGATCTCGAAGAGAAAACCGTCACCTTTTCCCCAATGGTCCAGAAAGGAATTCTCGCTGCCAGGCAAAAAAATACCGCGGGCAAGCCGTGTTCTCTTGCCGCTGTGCATGAGAGCTCGCTAGCCTCCGTTCATCTGAACCTGCTTGACAACCTGGGCACCATTGCCATCTACTTTAAATCAGGGCAGGGCAAAATCATCTCTGAAGCACTCCAGGTAAGCGTGGCGGCTTGTTTCAGCCAGGCGATCAGAAACGCACAGGAACATGGCAGAATGAAAGACCTGGCCATGCGCGACGGCCTCACCGACCTTTTCAATCGCCGAATCTTTGATGAGACACTGGCCCAAAAGGTAAAAAGTCCGGACATGCGCCCGGTCTCTCTCCTCCTCATCGATCTGGACAATTTCAAACAGGTGAACGACACCTTTGGTCATCAGGCCGGTGATCAGGTTTTGAAGACTCTCGCGAGGATTCTTAAGGACAGCTGTCGCGGTCACGACCTGGTAGCCCGCTTCGGCGGTGAAGAATTTGCCATCATTCTTTCCCAGACCCAAGCAGCGACGGCCCACGCCATTGCGCAACGGATTAGAAACAGGCTGGCGAAAACCATCTTTACCTTCGACGACCGGCAGCTCCAGATAACTGCGAGCATTGGACTGGCAACCTGCCAGGAAGGAAGCACCATCTTCACCTCCAACCTTGTCAAACAAGCCGACCGCGCTCTCTATCAGGCCAAGAGAACCGGTAAAAACAAGGTCAGCGTGTTCCCGCCCGATCTACTGACGGAAGCAACGTACTCCTTTGGCACGGAAAACTTCGGTTCGTTTATGTCAGCAAGCTGTTGACAGACGATGCGGGTGGATGGTGCCGCCAAGAGCAATCACACCTATGCCGTTTTCTGTTTAGCTGACACTGTACCCTTTGGGACAACCGTGGCAGACTGTGCCGTCCGCTCCTTCGTGCCGACGACCCCTTCAATCCACAGCGAGAGTGCCTTGCCGGACTTTAATGTTTCCTCGGGTATAATAAGACTGTTTTTTTGTGCCAGATCACCCGCGTATTTGAGCTGCCCTTCACTCGGACCACCACCCGCAGCCCTGACTGGTGGAATGGAGAACCCCATCTTGTTGTGAACACCTTTACAAAAGCGCTGCCAGGTTTCCTTATTCTCTACGACGAGATCCAGAAAGTTTTCCATCTTACGGGTCAGCTCATAATCGATCACCCAGGCATGCTTGTCCCTGAGATAGTCAATCAGTGTTTCCCCGGGGAGCAGCGGAACCACCCTCCCCTTTTCTTCCTTGACGTAGCCCCGGTCCGTAATATTTTTGGTGATGGCGGCGTAGGTGGAAGGGCGCCCGATGTCGAGCCGCTCCAACTCCTTTACCAGTGAGCCGAGCGTAAACCTCCCCGGAGGCTTGCTCTTTTTCTCTTCAAGAATCTCCTGTAGCTTCGGCACCAGCTCACCAACCTCTACCGGTGGGAGCAGTTGCAGCTTATTATCCTCCTCCCCCTTCTTTTCCTTTTCCTCGTCAACTTCGGCGTATACCTTGAGAAACCCGTCAAAGACCAGTACCCGCCCGGCCGCCTTGAACCGTTCACCGGCGACAGCAAAGATCATGACGGTGGAGTCGTAGCGCGCCGCCGCCATCTGGCTGGCAACAGCACGCTTGAAGATCATCTCGTAGAGCCGGGCATGATCGGGAGTAAGCCCTTCCTTCTTGATGATGGCGGCAATGTCCGCGACCGAGTGCATATGGGTTGGGCGGATCCCTTCGTGCGCCTCGGCCTGGGAGTTCTTTGATTTGTGCTGGTGCGGTTGTACCGGCAGATAGCTGCTGCCGAGGGTCTTTCCGAGGAACTCACGAATCTCGGTGACGAAGGCATCATCCATCCGGACTGAGTCGGTCCGGTGATAGGTGGTAATGCCATGGTCAAAAAGCGCCTGCGCCAGTTTCATCGTATGCTCGGGGGTGAACTTCAGGCGGGCGGCGGCAGCGGCCTGAAGGTCGACCGTCGTGAACGGCGGCTTGGGGGACTGTTTGACCTCTTTCCTTTCAACCTTTTCAGCCAGCGCGCTTGTTTCGGCACTGATGGCGGCGATGATGGCCTGGGCGTCCGACTGCTGCATGAACTTCCCCCTGACGTGACGGGCAAGAAAGGTCGTGCCATCCTTGTCCAGCTGGATATCCAGCATCCAGTATGGGGATGAGGTGAAGGCGCGGATTTCCCGTTCGCGGTCGACAACCAGACGGACCGCCGGAGACTGGACCCGCCCGACGCTGTAGGCGCTGCGGAGAGTTTTACTGGCGATCGGAGAGAGGATATAGCCCACCAACCGGTCGCCGATTCTCCGGCCGAGAAAGGCGTTATAGAGCCCTGCGTTGGTCTGTTCAAACGGCACCGCCTTGGCAAGGGATTCCTTCAACCCCTTCTCGGTAACCTCAAAGATTTCCATGCGCAGACATTCTTTGGCGACCGATTTCACCTCTTCGTAGATATGACAGCTGATGGCATACCCCTCCCGGTCCGGGTCACCGGCAAGCATGACGGTCTCCCCCCGTGCCGCAGCACGAAGTTCACTGGGGAGGTTCGCTTTTTTCTCATGGTAGACGAACGTCGGTTCATAGGTTGCGAGATCAACGCCAATAGTGGCATCGGGCAGGTCTTTGAAATGCCCCACCGTGGACATGGCCCTTACCTTGAGGATTGACTGTATTTTTTTCGCCTTGGTGGGCGATTCAACAATTATGAGCATGAAACCTGCGCCCTTATCTGTTTATTTTTCGCGTGTACCTGAGGGATGAGTCGGCACAGGGGGTCTGCAACGGGCTTCATTTCCTTTGTGTTCCGTGATGAGCAAAAATGCCCCCCTCCCTTTCAAGCCGCGCCGCGAGGGATATCCGTAAGAGGGGTCGGAAAACAGACATTATGCGGCAAGTTTGCTTTAGCGCCACATTCCGAACACGAAACGGTCGGGCTATCGCTCAGATGCTGGATTTCCATGATCAGCCCCATACGGGAGAGCCAGCAGATATGACCGGTATGCCTTTCCCCGCAGGTGCAGAGCATGTCAGAGCCATCTTTTCCAGGTTGATCCGTCACAGCATCTCCTTTCCAAGCCGTTCCCCATCCCTGGATAACAGTATAACCCCACTTCCGGCAAAGCGCCATACCAGACATGATCCACCGTCCGCTGCCGGAGACCACGGGAAACGACAGCCGAAACAACAATCAGGGTACAGGCGAAGCGACTCATGGAGGGGGGGAATTATAGCCGAGGGTGGCGGGAATGTACTGAGACATTCCAAACGGACATCAGGTGGCAGGTGTGATATACGAATTTATTGAAGCATCTTTCGTCGCGAGCATCGAGCTCAGCAACTGCCCGAATTCCGTCATCTTGTAAGGTTTCGCTATCGCACCATGAAAACCGTAGGCACTGTAGTCAGACATGATCGGATCATTTGAATAGCCGCTTGACACAATCAGGCACGCCTTCGGATCGATGGCAAGAATCTGCCCTGCCGCTTCCTTTCCTCCCATGCCTCCCGGTATGGTAAGATCCATGATAACTGCCGAAAAAGGTGTCCCTGACTCCAGCGCACTCGTATACCGCGCTATTGCCTCGGCGCCGTTGTCGCATGTTGCCACCTGATACCCCAGATATTCCAGCATGTCAGCCGTCATATCCCGGATCATCTCCTCGTCGTCCATGAGGAGAATAGAGCCGCCCGAATGATTACCGGAAGTCTGGGTGACAGAATCGGTTTGACGTTTTGAGCATGTCTCGCCGAGTGATGGCAGGTGGATTGTGAATGTTGTACCTTTACCGACCACTGAATTGACGCCGATATGCCCGCCATGTCTGCTTACTATCGAGTGGACTGATGCAAGCCCAAGCCCGTATCCATTAGACTTGGTCGTAAAGTAAGGGTCAAAGATTCGTTTCAGATCACCATCCGATATCCCGCAACCAGTATCCGCGAATGACAGTCTGACATACCTGCCCCCCGGAAGGTTCATGCCGTTCGTATTGTACAACGTCTCGTTCTCTGCGGTGACCGTCAGCGCCCCGCCTTCCGGCATCGCTTGCGTGGCGTTGATGATGATGTTGTGAAACGCCTGGTTCATCTGCCCTTCATCAGCTTCGATGGCATGGATTGAATCGGGAATTTCGATCGTTCCCTTGACGTTTGAACCACGCAGAAAAAGTGAGACGGTTTCATTCACCAGATGCTGGAGTGACGTCACTTTCTTTACCGGTTCGCCGCCGCGGGCAAAAGTCAGGAGTTGATGGGCGAGTTCTCCGGCCCGTACCGATGCTTTTTCGGCCTCAATCAATGGCTTGTATGACTTATGGGCGGCGTCAAGAAACATCTGCGCAAAGGATATATTTCCCATGATTCCGGTCAGAATATTGTTGAAATCGTGAGCAATACCTCCGGCGAGGGCGCCCAGGGATTCCAGCTTTTCAATTTTAAGCAGTTCTTTTTCACGCTCTTTTCGTTCGGTTATTTCCCGGGATATACCGTGGAATCCGGTAACGGCACCGTCTGTATCACGCGTGGAGGTGTAGTTTATTTCCACCCATAGCCAGCTGCCGTCTTTGCATTGGTGCTGCGCTTCGAAGGTTTGGGTGTCTGTCTTTATTCCGCGCTGTTCAGCCTCCAACCTACGACGGGTCATTTTCTGGAGCTCTGCGACCCCCTCTTCGTTAAGGAATTCAAAAACATGGCGGCCGATCACTTCGTCGGCCCTGTACCCACGCAGTCGCTCGTCCGCCGGGCTGATATAGGTGAAACGATAGTCACTGTCCAGCTGCCAGATCACATCCGACGCTTCCTCCGCCAGCAGGCGGTAGTGGGCCTCGCTATCACGCAGCGCCTCCTCGGCCTTCATGTGCTCTGCGATCTCTCTCGCCAGCTCTTCATTGGTACGCTGCAGCGTATCGTTTGCCGCGGAAAGCTGAACCGTCCGTTGGCCGACCAGCTCTTCCAGGAACTGGTTACGCTCCACCAGCTCCTGCATCGGATAAACTTCGCCATCACGAACCAGGTAGTAGGGAATGGAAATACTGCTGTGCGAGATTTTCCACCCTGCGGGTTCGTTGCGGAAAATCAGTACCAGGCGGGCTGTCTCCCGTGACAGGATATGGTCTTTGATGGGAAGTTGAATGGTGAAGAAGCTGGTCGCGACAGCGATCGTATCAGCCAGTGACTGGATGGCAAGGTCTTTTAGTTCGATAGTGATCGGATCTTTGACCTGGGCGAAATCCTGACGGGTAATAGTGACCCATTCCTCCCTGTCTTTGACGAGAAAGTCCCCTCCGCCGGTAAAGCCGGAAAAGTCCTCGCTGAAATAGGTAGTAAGCCGATCATCGCGGGATGCATACATCTGCAGGTAGTCGTCGAACAGTTGCCGGATTTTCTGATAGTCACGTGTATCCATTGAGCGGTTCCTGTTAGCTGCCATTCGCAGTAGCGATATCTGGGGAGAGGGGAATAAAGGGCAAAAACGCTGAACAGCGCAATTGACTACGTCAAGCATACCGGCATCCGGCCCTGTCTAACATTTTGCTACAGGACTTTTTACACTATACACCACAGGAATCCAGTGTTCAAATATGAATTCACATTGATTCCGGGCTGGTTACGTTATGTCACTGATACCATATTTTTCGGGATCACACCAGTGGGAACAGCCGGTATGATCCCGGGACAGCGGGTTGCCTGACATGTTACCGAGGAATACTGACCGATAAAATCCGCTGGGATCGGCCACGAACAGGGCCGTGGGTATCAATCGGCCTGATCAAAACGGAAAGCTGACCTTGAGGCTGATGCCGCTGATGGAAGGAGTATCCATCCGCTGTGCAACCCTGATCCGCTCCCGCGGTTCGATAACATCAGTGGGAGGACTGTAGGCCATGGTCAGCGAAACATCGCTATTACGTATCACCAGATCACCGTTCTCGTTGAGGCCGACATCCACCGGCCGCTTTACCGCCGGCCGGGCAGCTTCAGGCACGGGATAGCGGCCCCACTCGTTATACAGCAGCAGGAGCGGTTCGGCGTTGACTGCAGATGGTGCCATGCAAAGGGCTAGTGCAACAACAGGAATCAACCGGTTAAGGAATGAACCAAGCGTTTTCCTCTCAAATCCTGACATTTCTGGCTCCCTCTGCCGGGCTGCGCGCCCGGTGCCGCTTATTCCGGCAAAAAAATAGCCGGATCGCCAATACCATTAAGATATTTCGGCGACCCGGCTATCTCAGAGAGACCCAATAGGCTTTCCGTCCCACCCTTGCGGATGGTTTAGTATTTTCGTGTATCCCGCTATTTTACTTGACCATTCTACAGCATAAAGCATGCCTCGTCACGTAATTTACTGCCGACCCTTGCGGGGGGCAGATTTGCCGGGATGGAGCCATCGTTACACGCCGGAGCACTCGGGAGAAATGGCGGATATTGCCACTGACGAGTGACATTTTTTTGCTCATCGCTCTGCTGTGTTAAGGTTTTTATGCAACGGTTACTAAAAGCGGGACAGGATTCATGTGGCATCCGCCTCATCGAAATAGGCCGAATATGTTTTTGAAGAATCTCTGCGCCTTTCCCGCGAAACTTTGGTCCACCTTCTTCTGCATGCCGCTGATATTCGGTGTCTCCGCCATGGCCTGGCGGTACTCTCCCTCGGTCAGCACGCCCTTCTGCCGCAAGAGTTTCAGTACCATATCGGAGCGTTTCATCACCCGGTCCAAGTGCCGGTACGGGTTGTATACCTTCTGGGGGCCGGGGAGCATGGCGGCAAAGAAGGCACATTCCCGAGGAGTCAGGGAGCTGGCCGGTTTGTCGAAATAGTAGCGGGCAGCATGGCCGATCCCGTACACCATTGGTCCCAGCTCAACGATGTTGAGGTAGAGCTCGAGGATCCGCCCCTTGCTCAGCACCTGTTCCATCCGCTTGGCGAGGTAAAGCTCCTTGAGCTTGCGGGTCACACTCTTTTCCCGGGAGAGGAAGAGGTTCTTCGCCGTCTGCTGAGTAATGGTCGAAGCACCGCGGGCTAAGCGGTTCTTCTCCAGGTCATACTTGATGGCATTCTTGATCGCCCGTACGTCGACCCCTTCGTGTTGATAGAAGGTGGCATCTTCTGCCACGATAACCGCCCACTCCATCTCGGACGGGATGCTGTCAGACCGGGTCCACCAGGGGTTCCGTGGCCCGACGACAAAGGGGTGCGGCTTTCTCTGCCAGTCCTTCACCTGGATGGTCAGGCTTGTCGAACGGTCAGCGAGCAATGTTACCGACGGGAGGCGGTAGAGAGCGATGCTGATGTAGATGGCATAGAGGGCTAGACCACCGAAGACGATGGCCACCAGCCATTTCAGTACCTTCAAACGCACCTCGCATGTGAGTAATTTATCTCCGGAAGAAGCCGCCGGGATTTCCGGATTATCATATTAAGCCAGGATAATCGCAGACCGGATCCACTCAAATACTAAAAACAGCGCCCAGACAACCGCACCGTGACGTTGGCAAAAACAGTCCGAAGCGTGCAGACTATATCACGCATTTCCCCGCTTTTTAAAAGAATGTGGACATCTCCCCTGGGTGGTACATGGCTTTAGTTTACGTTTGGCGCCTTAAAACTCTCCGCATGGTGCGTGAAACCGTTTTTTTTGTGATGCAGTCCTCCACTTGTCAAATCCGCTGTTCACGGTAAACTGTATTATCAGACATCTTCTCGCGAGGCGCGCACCATGTCCCCATCCTTCTGGAAACAGATACTGGTCATCATGCTGTTTTCTCTTCTCATTAACGCGTACTACGCCTACCGTGCGCAACAGGGCGCCCAGAGTACAGAGATCAGCTACAGCCGCTTTCGCAGCGAGTTGACGGCAGATAACATCAAAAAAATCAGCATCAAGGGACTGGACATCAATGGTGAGTTCCGGGCGAAGATCAAGGTGAGCGGACAGGCCCAGGGCAACGTTGCGGTGCGAGAGGTAGGCGCCTTCAGCACCGTCATGCCGGCCATTGCCGATCAGACCCTGATGCCCGACCTGACCGGGCACAATGTGGAGGTGACGGCGATATCGACGGAGCCGTCGTTCCTTGTCAACGCCCTGATCGTTGTGGCCCCGTGGCTAATCCTGATCGGCCTCTGGTCGATAGGAATGCGGGCCATGCGCAGCCAGGGGCCGGGCGGGATGCTGGGCGGTTTCGCCCACTCCGGTGCCCACACGTACACAACGCAGGAGAAGGTCTCCGTGACCTTCGATGACGTGGCCGGCATGGAAAACAGCAAACAGGAGTTAAAGGAGATTGTTGAGTACCTGCGCAACCCTAGAAAGTTTGAACGGATCGGCGGCAAGGTCCCCAAGGGCGTGCTGCTGGTCGGACCGCCAGGAACCGGCAAAACCCTCCTGGCCCGGGCGGTGGCGGGAGAGGCCGGGGTGACCTTCTTCAGTATCTCCGCTTCCCAGTTCATCGAGATGTTCGTCGGTGTAGGCGCCAGCCGGGTACGGGACCTGTTCGCCAACGCCAAGAAGGCCGCCCCCAGCATCATCTTCATCGACGAACTGGATGCGGTGGGGCGCAGCCGTGGTACCGGCTTCGGCGGCGGCCATGATGAACGTGAGCAGACGCTGAACCAGCTCCTGTCGGAGATGGACGGCTTCGATCAGCATCAGGAGGTCATCGTTCTGGCCGCCACCAACCGCCCCGACGTGCTCGACCCGGCCCTGCTCCGCCCCGGGCGCTTCGACCGGCACGTAGTGATCGAACGTCCCGACTGGCGCGACCGCGAAAAAATCCTCCGTGTTCATGTGCGCAAGATTGCCCTTGCCGAGGGGGTTGATCTAAGTGTCGTTGCCCGCGGCACGCCGGGGATGACCGGCGCCGACCTGGAAAATCTGGTGAATGAGTCAGCCATACTTGCTTCGCGAGAGGATGCTGCGGCGGTCACGATGGAGCACCTGGAAAAGGCAAAGGACAAGATCCTGATGGGGGGAGAACGGAAGATGTTTATCACTCCAGAGGAGAAACGGGTCACCGCGTACCACGAGGCGGGGCATACCCTGGTGGCCAGGCTGCTTCCGGGCACCGACCCGATTCACAAGGTAACCATCATCCCCCGCGGCATGGCGCTGGGAGTAACCCAGCAACTCCCCGAGGACGACCGCTATCACTACCCGCAGAGCTATCTGGAAAAAAGGCTGGCCGTGACCATGGGGGGGCGGGTAGCGGAACGATTGGTGTTTGGCGAGGTTTCCACCGGTGCCCAGAGCGACCTGAAACTTGTCACCGACCTGGCAGAGAAGATGGTCTGCCAGTGGGGGATGAGCGAGAAGGTCGGGGCGATGACCTTCAGCCGTGGGGAGGAAAACCCCTTCCTGGGGAGGAAGCTTGCCGAGGAGAAGACCTTCTCCGAAGCGATGGCCTGGCGTATCGACCAGGAGATTGCCGCCTTTATCCGCAGAGCGGAACAGCAGGCTGATGAACTTTTGGGCGCCAACCGCACCAGGCTGGACCTTCTTGCGGAGGCGCTGCAGGCGGAAGAGACCCTGGACGGGGTGCGGGTGGACGAGATCATCGGCCGGAAAGAGTTACTGATCGAACCGCCAGATGGCGTACACGAAGGGATATGACCCGCGTGCAATCATTTCTCGGCGACGACCATGCTGGAGCGCCATTTGTATGCATCGAGCTGGGCTTCAAGGAGCCTGTCCAGTGGGATATTCGTTGCTTCAACAAGTGACTGGACTTCCCCAAAGTTAACGAGTTCAAGTGTCTCGGCAAGTGCCAAAAGTCCGCCCAATTCACCTTCTCGATTGAGGAGCGCCTCCGTCACGGCATCACTCATATTTAATTCCTGTAAGATTTGTTCCATGGATGTCTCAAAAAGAACATCCATGAGTGACATGATACCGGCCATAAAGGCTTCTTCAACCGCTTCATTGTCGCGTGGCACGCCATGGCGCAACATGATCAGATATTCCATGAAACGTCCGCGAACCGCTGCCATCTCAAGGAGCGGATTGTTTATCCCCCCGCGCGCGGAACAGGCATACACCGCCAACTGCACCCACCGTCGGAGTTTATCCACCCCGAGTATCATAATCGCATGACGGAGGTTTTTGATCTTTGCCCGCAGACCGATATTAACCGAATTCACAAGTTTGATCAGGTTGTAGGAGAGGTCGGGATAGTTGCGGAAGACCGTCTCAATGTCCTCAATATCTATGTCGCGGCGCAGCGATTCAAGCAGCTTAAGCATGCCGATTTTTGAGACATCGGGAGCTTTCCGCTTTAGCACCACCGGCCGGGCAAAGAAATATCCCTGAAACAGTTCAAAACCTAACTCCCGGCACTCCTCAAACTGTTCCAGCGTCTCAACACATTCGGCAAGGAGCACAACAGGATAGCGGCGCAGTTTTTCAACCATCTCGCTCAGCGCTTCGTTGGGAGTATCGATCAGGTTTATTTTGACGATATCGACAAGCTGGTAGAACGCAGCATTCGTAGAGGAATAGGTATGATCATCAAGAGCGAGGCGGAACCCCTGTGCTTTGAGAGCAAGCGCCCGTGTATGATTTTTTTCATTTAGAGGCATCGTCTCAAGAAGTTCCAGCACAATTTGCGCTCGTGGCAGAAGTTCTATCGTTTCAGACAGCAGCACATCTTCAGTTACATTTATGAACCCGGCCTTGTCCCCCAGCACCTCGTGGAGGCCGAAGTTCGCAAGGGCATCCGCTATGACACTGGCACTTGCAAGATCCTGACTATCAAAGTCACTTCTGTTGCATTCGGAAGAGCGAAAGAGGAGTTCATAACCGATTATTTCCTGGTTGAGATCAAGTATAGGTTGTCTGCCAAGAAAAAGTTCCTGTCGCTCTGGTTTCTTATTCATATATTTTGCACAATTTTTATCCGGATTTACGATCAGGTTTATACTGCGGATTTTTGCATTCAGGAGATCGGTGCCTCTCCTGTACATATCGTACTGTTATTGGTAATTATATTTATTTGTATTACGAATTTGATTAAAATTCGGTTCCAGCGCAAGAAAAGCTGTTACGATTTCTGCATCAAACTGACGCCCGCTTTCTTGTGCTATTATTTCTCGTACAGAGTCAGGATCCATAGCTTTTCGGTAACAGCGATCAGTGCTGAGAGCATCATAGACATCTGCCAGGGCCATTATTCTGGCGGAAAGGGGTATGTTCACGCCTGACAACCCATCCGGGTACCCACTCCCATCCCAGCGTTCATGGTGATACAGAGCGATCTCAATCCCCATACCTATAAAGACATTATCAGGATAGCGGTTATACACGGTCTGCATGTTGCCACCGCCGATAACGGTATGGGTTTTCATGATTTCAAATTCTTCTGCGGTCAGCTTGCCCGGTTTAAGCAGTATCGCATCAGGCATTGCTACTTTACCGATATCGTGCAGCGTTGAAGCATGGTACAGGCAATCAATAAAGTCTGGTGTGAGCTGCCCTGCATAGGAACTGTCAGAATTAAGATTTTCTGCCAGCTGACGACAATATTCCTGGACACGCTCGAGATGGGATCCGGTATCTTCATCCCGGTTTTCAGATAGTTTGGCCAGGGCGAATATCGTTGCATGCTGGGCTTCTGAAATTTCCAGAATCTTCTTTTCGACAACCATCTGCAATTCTATGGTTTCGGCCATTGAGCTGAGATTGAGGTGTACATCAACCCTTGCGAGGACTTCCTGGTAATGGAAAGGCTTGGTGATGAAATCAACGCCACCTGCCTCAAAGCCACGGATTATATCCTCCTGCTGAACCATGCCACTCAGAAAAATCACTGGCGCCTTGACACCCATTCGTTTCAGTTGTTTACACAGTTCATACCCATCCATTTCAGGCATACATATGTCAAGCAGTATCAGATCGGGAGGGTTTACTTCAATGGAGGCCAGGGCCGTGGTACTATCCAGGAAAGAGCTTGTTTCCCAATTTTTCAGATTGAGAATGTTGCGTAAGAGCTCAAGTATTACGGACTCATCATCAATCATTACAATTCTTTTTTTGGGAGTTGTATTCATCGTTACGACCTCTGAAGGGTTATGCGTTCGAAAACAAAAAACCTGCATCACTTTTGAAATGGCAGGTTTTCAGATATTGCGGGAAACAAATATCTGGAGTATCTGTTCGGCAACCCCTCTGCCCGTTCTGGGTAGGTAGCTTTGCGTCATCCGGTCCCCCGGATTTTGCCATTTCGTGATATATTTAATTCTTGTGGTTATAAACCTCTTATATCTTTGTGTCAATAGCATTGATATATAGCTATACCGTGAATTATAATGAATACGTCTCTATACTTCACCTGAGACAGACAGTTTTACAGATACTTTCGCGGTGCGGGCCTTGCAGATATGAATGTCACCGGTAGGCAAAGGCGCTCATAACGGCCCAACCAAGCACTCCAACGGTAACAACACCGCACAGCAGCGCCAGAGTCTGGTCGAAGTAGTTTTCTCGTCTGCGTTCGTTATAGCCTAAGAGCGCGCCGAGAACAATTCCGCCGATGATCCCGCCTCCGTGCGCCCAGTTATTGATTCCCGGGAATAGCAGTCCGAACAGGAAGATACTGATAACCCAGCCGCTCACCTCGCGGTATACGGAGCTCCCATACGTCCCTCCCCTGCTTTTCCCATAATAGAGCATGGTTCCAATCAGGCTGCATACGGCAGCCGAAGCGCCAATGGTGAACGGCACTCCAGCCAGGTAAGAAACGACGTACCCGAATACGCCACCTACAGTGTAAATACTCAACATGCGGTTGGCGCCGTACTCGTTTGTCACCAGCGGCGCTATCTGCCGCAAGGCCATCAGGTTGAAAACAAGGTGAAGAATGCCGCCGTGCAGATAATTGGCGCTGATCAGAGTCCAGTATCGGCCAAGATAATCAAGCGGGTATGTGCCGGTTGCCCCCAGGAGCAAAAGGCTCGACTGCCCGGGAGAGAAGAAACCGCCGTGTCCACCGACCCTGCTGGTTACTACGAGCGAAATGGCGAAAAAGAGCACATTAGTACTGATAAGTGCTTTTACCAGCCAATCTCCATCCACTGCACCTCGCGACCAGTTCCTGAACTGCCACCATGGTGCGGAACGGGAGGTACCGCACCATGAACAGATTGCCTCTTCGCTGCCTATTAAACGCCGGCAACGCGGACAGAGAATCGCCCGTTGTGTCATCAAGATACCTCGCTACGTGCTGCTTTTACGGTTGAAGTGCCGTGCAACAAAAAGTTACAACAGGTCACGCGCTACAGGCCTGTTAGTGTTTTCAACGCCGTCGCGTGTCACCGCAACGACAATAGAGGCCTATTTTAAAGCAGAACCTAATGCCCCCTGACAGCATATATTCCGGGCGCGTTTCTCCAGTACCCCTTATAATCAAGTCCATAGCCGAACAGAAAGCGATCACCCACTTCGATTCCGGTAAAGTCGGCCCGCATCCCTGGTGTCACCTTGCGCAAGTGGAGTTTTTCGACCAGAACCGCCATCATCACCTTGGTTGCACCCTGTTGAATACAATATTCTGCAATAGCCGCCAATGTGACCCCCTCGTCAAGGATGTCATCAAGCAGTACAACCGTCCTGCCTTGCAGATTTATTTGCGGACCGGCCTTCCAGTCAAGCGCAACGCCATTGATTTCATGGCCGTAGCGGGTAGCATGGACAAAATCAACTTGCAGCGGAAATACCAATTTTGTCAGCAGCTGTCCGGCAAAGACAATCCCACCATTCATGCAACAGATCAGGACCGGATTTGAATCCTTCAACTCCACCGTCATTTCGGCAGCTATCCGCGCGATGGCGGCAATTACATCTGCTTCACAAACTAACTGATCGCTTTCAGCCAGTACCCTGCCCGCTTCTAAGATAGTCATGGTTTCTCCTTTCGTTGTGCCCCTACAACTCTCTCAATACCGCTTGGGTCATGTGCAATAACCGGTTCATCATAGCCGCAGCTGCATTGAAACAGCCGTACAATATCGTCTGCCTGTCCGATACCAATCTCCACTAACAGCCACCCGCCCCGATTCAGGTGTCCGACAGCCGCCGGTATGAGCGCCCGGTATATATCGAGTCCATCCCGACCGCCGTCCAGGGCTACAGCGGGGTCATAATCACGGACTTCCTGATCAAGAGCTTCGATATCAGCCGTTGGAATATACGGTGGATTCGATACGATCAGGTCGAAGCAGCGACCGGCAACAGGACTGAACAGTGAGCCTAGCAAAAATTCTATAGAAGCGCCATATTTATCGGCGTTGCGCCGCGCAACTTCCAGTGCAGCGTCCGAGATGTCCGTAGCGGTTACAACCGCATTACTAAGCCGCTTTTGCAAAGTGACAGCAACACAGCCGCTCCCGGTCCCGATATCAAGAACCGAGTGTGCATCAGGCTTTCTTGTCACAGCCTCTGTTATCAGCACCTCAGTATCATAGCGCGGTATCAAAACCGCAGCAGTAACCTCATATTCAAGCCCGCAGAACTCCTGGCTTCCAAGGATATGCTGTAGCGGTTCCCGCCTGGCTCTGCGCGCAACCATTGATCGATATACGGCCAGTTCATGGTCGTTCAAAGGCTTATCATAGTGAAGATACAGGCCAACCCGATCAAGCCCCATGGCGGCGCACAGAAGCCATTCTGCTTCAAGACGGGCGTTCACAACTCCTTTGGAGAGGAGAAAATCCTTTGTCCAGCTAAGTATTTTTAGCGTTGTCCAGGTTTCTTGCACTGCCATTTCATCTCCTGCCATGCAGTGATAATTTCATATTCTAATAACGACAAAGGACGGTCCCTGCAAGAGGCCGCCCTTTGATTATACAGAATTGTGGTACAGACTACAGTAGTTTGACAGCCATCTGTGCATACTCGAGAATTACTGATGGGACAATACCAGGGATCAGAGTACCGGCGACAGCAATGACCAGTGCCAGTGCAACCGGGGCTGTAACATGTACCCACTCGAAGTCTTCGGTAGATTCTTTAAAATACATGTAGACCATGATACGCAGATAGTAGTAGGCGGACGCGGCGCTGTTAAGCACACCTATGACAGCCAGCCAGATGAACCCCTTCTGGATTGCACCGGAAAAAAGGTAAAACTTGCCGATAAAACCGGCGGCTGGTGGCACGCCGGCCAAAGAGAACAGAAACAAAGTCATGGCAAGAGCAAGCAGCGGGCGCTTAAAGCCGAGACCGGCGTAGTCAGAGACATTGCCATTGGTTTCGCCCTTTTTAGAGACAAGAATAATGATCGCAAAGGCACCAATATTCATAAAGGAGTAGGTAAGCATGTAAAACAGGATACCTGCGGTACCCGTGCCGTTCCCGGCAGCAAAACCAACCAGCGCATAACCGGCGTGAGCAATTGACGAATACGCAAGAACGCGCTTGATATTATCCTGACGCAGAGCAGTGATGTTACCAACGGTCATGGTCAATACGGCTAAAACCCAGAGTACCTGGCTCCACTCCACCTGAAGCGTCGGGAGTGCGACCAGAAAAAGACGGAGAAGTGCGGCAAAACCGGCGGCTTTTGGACCAGCCGACATAAAAGCGGTCATCGGTGTCGGAGCCCCCTCGTACACATCAGGAGTCCACATATGAAACGGAGCTGCAGCAATTTTGAATGCAAAGCCGGTCATCATGAGCAACATACCGGCTACCAGCATGATATTGGTAGAAGGGAGCGTCATCTGACCAACGACTTCTGCGATCTTGTACAGGCGTGTCGTGCCGGTTGCGCCATAGATAAACGCCATGCCGTACAGCATGAAGCCGGTAGAAAAGGCGCCCAGCATGAAGTATTTGAGACCGGCCTCATTGGACTTTTTGTTGGCTCTGTTGAATCCGGCAAGGACATAGAGAGTCACAGACATGACTTCAAGTCCGAGGAATATCGTCATGAGATCCGTGCCGGATGCCATCAGCATCATGCCGACAACGGCAAAGAGAATCAGCGGATAAAGCTCACCATGGTTACACTCTTCACGTTCCATGTACTTGTCTGCAATCAGCACTGTAAGTCCAGCACCCACCAGAAACGTCATTTTAAAGAATGTCGCGAAGTTGTCGAGAACGACAGATCCCCCGAAACTCTCAATATGGGAACCCCACCCGGACCCTACCAGCACCGCCGCAACGACAATACCAACAAAACTGATGTATGCAAGGTATGACTTCTGGCCGCCGCTAGGTGCAAATACGTTGAGCAGCAGAAGAGCCATGGCCAGCACGGAGAGAAATATCTCCGGTAGAATCGGCGTCATGTTGACGACTGGAATTAAAATCATGTCCATCTAAAATATCCTCCGGTCGGATTGACTCGTTATTTGATTACTTTGCATCGTGCGGATTAACAACTGGTACTGTGCGTATTGCCGAAGTTGGCTCAACGCCGGGATGTTCAGCAGGCATCTGCTCCATAGCAGGGTGACCTGCCGGGAGCTGCGTTTGTTCAGTGACAGGGATCACCTGAGCGTTTACCGATGTCACTCGCGCCTGGGCTACAAGCTTCTTGATTGCAGGCTCCATTTTATCGATGAAAGGCTTGGGATAAAGTCCCATGAAGAAAATCATCACCAGCAGCGGAACCATGATTGCAATTTCACGGGCATTCAGGTCAGTCAGTTTCTGGTTTTCAGGATTGTCAAGCTCGCCGAACATGACGCGCTGAAACACCCACAGCATGTAAACAGCTGATAGGATTACGCCGCTTGTTGCGATAATCGTCCACCAACGCAGTTGACTTTCAAAAGCGCCGATCAAGATAAGGAATTCACCTACGAAACCGTTAGTGCCAGGCAAACCTACTGAAGAGAACGTCACTATCATAAACACTGTTGCAAAAATAGGCATCTGCTTTGACAGACCACCGAAATCGGTAATAAGGCGTGTGTGACGACGCTCGTATATGAATCCGACGATAAGGAATAGTGCGCCGGTTGAGATGCCGTGGTTAATCATCTGAATCATGCCGCCGGTAATACCTTCAATATTAAAGGCAAATACTCCAAGCATTACAAATCCGAGATGGGCAACCGATGAGTAGGCAACCAGTTTTTTTACATCTTCCTGTACCATGGCGACAAGTGAAGCATAGACAATGCCTATAACTGCCAGAGTTGCAATCAGTGGTGCAAACTTGTGAGCAGCATCAGGAAACAGGGGAATGGCGAAACGCACATACCCATAGGTACCCATTTTCAGCAGTACTGCTGCCAAGATAACTGAACCGGCGGTTGGTGCTTCGGTATGCGCATCAGGTAACCATGTGTGGAGCGGAAACATTGGGACCTTGATGGCGAAGGCAAAAGCAAACGCCAGGAATAACCAGATTTGAGTAGCCATATCCAGCTTGAGGCTGAAGAAATTCAACAACCCGAAGTCGGTGATACCGGCCTCCATCCCTTTAAAGTAGAGGAATACCAGCGCGACAAGCATCAGAAGCGAACCGACCATTGTGTATATGAAGAACTTTACTGCAGCGTAGATTTTGTTTTTGCCGCCCCAGATACCGATCATAAAATACATCGGAATCAGCATGACTTCCCAGAAGATGTAGAAAAGGAAAAGATCTAAAGAAATAAACGCACCCAACATACCGGTTTCAAGCAACAGCAGGCAGATCATGTACTCCTTGACCTTCTCTTCTACAGCTGTATATGTGGAAAGAACAGCAATCGGCATGATAAATGTGGTCAGGATAACGAGCCAGAGGCTGATTCCATCAATGCCGATGTTATAGCGCATAACAAAAGGACCAGCTGCAATCCAGGGTACATTTTCAGTAAATTGGAAATCAGCGTTGGACTGGAATCCTGTCAGCATGATCAGTGATACCAGAAAAGTCACAATTGTTACCACGAGGGTGACATTCCGGAGTACTCCTTTGCTGTCTTTAGGGATAAACAGCAGCAGCAGGACACCCAGTATCGGCAGGAATGTCGTCAGGCTCAGTACGTTACTCATGAATTCGTGCTCCTTTATACATAAGTGCTTAAGAATTGGTTATTTAAAGATGAAGTAACTAAGCATTACAACTACTCCCAATGCCATTGATAACGCATAGTTGTAGATGTAGCCGGACTGCAGGTAGCGGAAGATGCCGCTGAACCCCATTACAGTATTGGCAACGCCGTTGACAACACCGTCAACAATCAGGACATCAAAACCTTTCCAGAGGAACTGACCGAAGGCCTTGCAAGGGTTAACAAACAGGTAATCATAGATTTCATCTATGTACCATTTATTGTACACGGCACGGTGAAGCGCAGGGAAAGTGGCAACAAATTTGCCAGGCAGTTCTTTATTCTTCACGTACATGGTGAATGCGATGCCGATTCCGATGAGTGCGATAGCAACGGACAGACCCATCAGGCCCCATTCGAGTGCGTGGCTTTGATGTGCAGCATGATTGGCGTATTTATCGCCGTACTCTGTTGACAGCTCAAATACAGGCTCCAACCAATGTTCAAAGTAGTTAGGCAACATACCCATAAGTTTAGGCATACCGAGATACCCGCCGAATACCGCAAGAGTACCAAGAACCATCAATGGGATTGTGATCACAAGAGGTGATTCATGAAGGTAACTCTTGGCCTTGGGATTAATACGGGACTCACCGAAGAATGTCATGAATACTAAGCGGAACATGTAGAAGGCGGTGAAGCAGGCGGCTATAGCACCAACACCCCATATTACAATATTAAGATTTCCATGATAGGGGTTTGCAAAAGACTGCCAGAGAATCTCATCCTTGGAAAAGAATCCGGAAAAGCCAGGGATACCGGAAATTGCAATGGTAGAGACGAGAAATGTTACAAACGTGATTGGCATGGCCGTTCTAAGACCACCCATATTACGCATATCCTGTGCGTCATCATTAGAATGGATCTTGTGCAGCGCGTGATGCATCGAATGAATAACTGAGCCGGAGCCAAGAAACAGACAAGCCTTGAAGAAAGCGTGGGTCATCAGGTGGAATACACCTGCGCTGAACGCACCGACACCCACAGCCATGAACATAAAACCGAGTTGCGAAACAGTCGAGTAAGCCAATACTCTTTTGATGTCGTTTTGTGCCGTACCAATTGTTGCGGCAAAGATGGCAGTAGCAGCACCTACAACGGCAATGATCATCATTGTATCAGGTGACTTGATAAAAACAAAACTCATCCTGCAGATCATGTAGATACCCGCTGTTACCATAGTGGCAGCATGAATGAGGGCAGAAACAGGAGTCGGACCTTCCATGGCATCAGGCAACCAGGTAAAGAGCGGAATCTGGGCTGATTTGCCCGTAGCGCCGAGAAAAAAACAGAGGGTAGCAACAGTAACAACACCACCGTAGGGAAGCAGGTGGGATGCTGCCTTAATTTCCATAAAGTTAACAGTCCAGATATTATGGTTGCTACCGAACCACCAGTAGAGCGTAAAGAGACCGATCAGAAACCCGAAGTCACCAATACGGTTCATGACAAACGCTTTCTTGGCCGCATCACCAGCTGACTTTTTATGGAAATAGTAACCGATCAGTAGGTACGAGCAGAGACCAACACCTTCCCAACCGATAAACATGACGAGCATATTGCTGCCAAGAACCAGCATAAGCATTGACATGCAGAATAGATTCAAATAAGAAAAGAAACGATAAAAGCCTTCTTCCCCATGCATGTAACCGATTGAATAGAGGTGAATCAGGGAACCTACCCCGGTGACTACCATAATCATGACTACAGATAATGGGTCGACAAGGAAAGCCATATCTGCTTTAAAATTGCCGGCTTGAATCCACGGGAATAGAACCTTTTCAAATACTCTCTGTTCCGGTGGCAGACCGATCATCTGCATGAGAATTCCGCACGAAACAAGAAATGACAGGAAGATCATCAGCGTTGCAATGCCGCCGATCACAGCCTCATTCTTGATCTTTTTCCCGAAGAGTCCAATGAACAGGAACCCGATGAGAGGGAAGAGCGGGATTAGCCATACTTTGTCAAACATGTAAGACTCCTTTTATGCAATCATTAAACGTTGTCGTAACTGGTGAACTACTGTTTACCACTTCATCAGGTTAACGTCGGTGACATCAATTGACTCTTTATTGTTAAAGAAGGCAATGATAAGCGCCAGACCGACAGCAGCTTCAGCAGCAGCAACAGTCATTATGAAAAATACAAATACCTGTCCGTCAAGATTCCCGAGATGACGGGAAAATGCGACAAATGTCAGGTTAACAGCATTAAGCATCAGCTCAATACACATGAACATTACAATAACATTCTTGCGGGTCAGGACGCCGATTGTGCCGATTGAAAAAAGTACGGCGCTTACGATGAGATAGCTGTTCAGATTTTCCATGAATATATCCCTCTTATATTTTTTTCTTGGCCAGAATAACAGCGCCGACGATTGCAACTAAAAGCAGTATTGATGTAACTTCAAACGGCAAGAGGAAGTTTGTGAAAATCTCGCGGCCAATCAATTCTGTATGGCCAATTTGTTTGATCATTTCACCGCTGTAGGGTCCTGTGGGGAGAGCGGCTCGACTTTTAATAAGAACAAAGACGATGTTGACAAACGTGAAGAAACCGATGATTGAGCCGATTATGAGTTTGTGTGAGTGTTTCTTCGTGGCATCAACACGAATATTAAGCAGCATGATGGTGAACACCATCAGAACCATGATGGCACCGGCATACACCATCACCTGAACAGCAGCCATAAAGGGTGCATCCAGCATGACATAGTAGGTGGCCAGGCAAAAAAAGGTCATTATGAGCGACAGTGCGCTATTGATCGGATTCTTGCAGGTGACCACAAGGATCGCCGACACAATAGCCACTAATGTTATGATCAGAAAGAAGAGGGTTTCCATGCACTGCTCCTTGGTTACTTTTCTAAGAGACGTTCTTTGGAGTAGATGAAGTCCTGACGATTATAATTAGCCAACTCGAACTCACCGGTCATCTTGAGAGCGTCAACCGGGCAGGCTTCAACACAATAGCCACAAAAGATACAACGTAACATGTCAATTTCATATACTGAAGCAAACTTATCGTGATTGGCATCCTCTCCCGCTTCGACTGTGATACATTTAGCGGGACAGACAGTCGGACAGAGATAGCACGCAACACACTTTGCTTTACTGTGCGACACCTTAAGGCCATGCAGACCGCGAAAACGCGCTGATACCTTGGGGCGTTCAGTCGGATACTGTAACGTTACCGGCTTCATGAACATATGTTTCAATGTAATTGCCATGCCGTTTATAATCGGTGTAATCGGATTCATATTTCCATCCTCGTCTCTGAAATAACGTTACTCATTCAGCCGGTTTAAATAAAGTAGCCGATGATTCCTGTAACTACTATGTTTACAAGTGCTACTGGAATAAATACTTTCCAGCCCAGATGCATTAATTGATCATACCGGTAGCGTGGTAGTGTCGCACGGATCCACATGCAGACAAACATCAGGAAGTATACTTTGGCGATAAAGTACACCGGTCCAAGCAACGGAATTGCTGCAGTGAAGGGGCCGTTCCAACCACCCAGAAACAATGTCGCAGTCAGTGCGCAGACGGTTACCATGTTTGCGTATTCTGCCATGAAGAACATTGCATATTTCATGGATGAATATTCTGTACAGAAGCCGGAGACCAACTCCGTTTCTGCTTCTGGCAAGTCAAACGGAGTACGGTTGATTTCGGCAAGCGAACAGACAAAGAATATGAATGCTGCCAGAGGCTGCTTAAAGAGGTACCACTCAAATCCACCCAGACCGGACTGAAGTTCGACAATTTTGCTCAGAGACAGAGTCCCGGAAAGCATGAACACAGAGACGATTGCCAGGCCAGCTGCGAGCTCGTACGAAATCATCTGGGCCGAGGCGCGCAGTCCGCCCATCAGCGAGTATTTACTGTTAGATGCCCACCCTGCCAACACGATCCCGTAGACACCGAGAGATGACATTGCCAGAATATACAGGACCCCGACGTTGACATCAAAAACCTGACCAGCAGTGGTGTCATAATACGCAGCAATTTGCAGAGGAATCTTATAGCCGGCTACCTCAATGACCCCGCCGAAAGGAATAACGGCAAAAGTAATGAATGCCGGTATGAGAGCAATAAGCGGTGCAACCAGAAAAGCGAACGTACTGGCCTGAGAAGGTACAATCTCCTCTTTGAAAAACAACTTGAGCCCGTCGGCGATCGGCTGCAACAGACCATGCCATCCGGTACGCATAGGTCCAAGACGGACCTGCATGTGACCGATAATTTTGCGCTCAGCGTACGTGGCGTAAGCCACGGTCAGCAACACAAAGATAAAAGCCACCAGGACCTTGGCAACCATGGCGATGTAATACATCATCGGCAGTCCTAATATCTCGATTCCCATCTGTCCCTCTTTCCTTGCTTGTGTGAAATTAGTTATTACGTCCGGTTATTGTGTATTTCAATAGTAAGAGTTACTTTGCCAGCGTGACTAACGTTACCGGCGCACCGTTCCAGATTGCATTGATCGGAGCAGTGCTAAAATGATAGGGGGCAAATACGACACCAGCAGGTATACGCGTCGAGACCTTCGCCTTAAGCTGTATACTTCCCGCTGCTGAAGTGACCGTAATCAGATCGTTTTCAGCGATTTTACCGGCGGAGGCATCAGAGCGAGACAGTTCAATGTATCCTTCCGGGCAGACATGCGATGGTCCTTCTCCGTATTGCGACAGTGTACCACTGTGATACAGGACGCTACCGGTCACCATGGCAAGCTTGCCTGCCTCAGCGACAAGAGAGGTTGGTGCCTGGACAACAACAAAAGCGGGAGTCATAGCAACCGGAGCGTACGAGCCATCTTTTCGGAGTGTAACGTAGCTCATACCCTGGTAGCCTGGCGTATTTGAGGCGATTTCGTCAAATTGTGCTGCAGGAGTCGACGCAGACTGTCCACCAAGACGAGTAATCAGATTAGCAAATACTTCGAAGTCTGTCTTGGTCTGTGCGTTCTTGCGAATTGCCGGTTTTATATACTGGACACGGCGGTCAGTACTAGTAAACGTACCTTCCTTCTCGGCAAACGTACAGACAGGCAGAACAACATCGGCCTGAGCAGCCGTCTCGGTAAGGAACAGTTCAGATACGACAAGGAATTCAACGGCATCGAGAGCAGCCTTAACCTTGGTACGATTCGGATAAGATACGAGCGGATTTTCACCGGCTATAAAAAGGGTCTTGACGGTACCAGCTGCACAGGCATCAAGAATCTGCACGCCGTCCAAAGCACCATCCAGAGCGTAAAAGCCCATATCTACGGCACCCTGACTGTTGTTCTTCTCGGAAAGACAGAGGACACCGCACCCTTCTTTATCATAATTACCGGTTAAAATAGCAAGGTTCGCAGCAGCAGTCGCCAGATCAGCAGTGTGCCCCGCATACGCCTGTCCTACCGGGAAAAGAATAAGAGCCTTGTCGGCAGCAGCATATTCAGAAGCAAGCTTCTTGATATCGGCCGCAGTCAAGCCGCTCTGAACAGCAACAGCTTCGGCGCTAAAAGGAGACAGCGCCTTTTCTAACGCTGCATATCCGGCAACATTTACCGCAGCGGCGTCAGCAAGTTTTTCATCGAGTATAACTTTTGCGATGGCATTCAGTACGGCAACTTCCGTCCCTGGACGATGAACCAGCGTAGTCGCATCGGGGAGTTTTGACAGCTTGCCGCGTTTGTCAGAAATAATTGAGAGCTTTATGCCTCTGTTTTTGACAGCCATATTTATTTCAAAACCGACGACCGGATGTGTTTCATAGGCGTCTGTTTTTATGACAAACAGGAAGTCACTCTTTTGAACGTCCAGAATAGTCGCCGATGAAGCGTTTGCACCGAAGCTGCGGGCAAAACCTTCCGTCAAGGCAGCATGACCATACCCGGCTGCGTGGTCGAAGTTCTTAGAGCCAACGTTCTCAACCATCAGTTTTTTGAATAGGGCGAGTTCTTCATTGGTCAAGCGCGGTGTTGCCAGTGCGGCAACGGAGCTGCCACCCTTAAGGCGACCGGCAACAAGCTCAAGAGCTTCATCCCAGGTTGACTCAACCAGTGTGCCGTTTTTTCTCACCAGCGGCGTGGTTAGCCGTTTTGGACTATTGATAAACTGATAGCCGAACCGGCCGCGTACACACAGCTGACCTTTATGAAAACCCTGGTTTTCGTCATATATCGTGGTCAGTACCTTGTTGTCTTTAACACCAAGTGTCAGGTTGCAACCGGTTCCGCAATAGCCACAGACTGATGTGTGCTTGGTCATCGCCCAGAAACGGGCCTTGTGCTTGAAGGGGCGGGCTAATAATGCGCCAACCGGACAGACAGAAATACAAGATCCGCAGAACTCGCAATTCAAGGCGTCATCAAATTCACACCCTATTTTTGTTTCAATACCACGGTCGATGAAAGTCAGAGCACCGAAGCTGACAATTTCATCACATATTCGCGCACATTTACCGCAGAGTACGCAGCGGTTCATGTCACGTTCTATTAGTGGATTATTGTAGTCAATTGAGTGGTTGAATTTTTCGTCTTTGAAACGATTACTGTTAACTTTATATTCATAGGTGAGGTTTTGAAGGTCACAGTCACCAGACTTGTCGCACACGGGGCAATCGAGCGGATGGTTGAGCAACAACAGTTCCAGAACCATTTTACGGGCCTTGACGATATCCGGCGTCGAGGTGCGGATAATCATGCCCTCCGTTGCCGGCGTTGTACAGGCAGGAATCTGACGCCCCTTCATCTGCTCAACTTCGACGAGACACATACGACACGCGCCGAATGGCTTCAGTTTTTTATCATGGCACAGAATCGGTATTTTAATACCGTTCAACTTGGCCGCTTCGTAAATCGTTGCGGTCCGGGGTGCAGTGACCTGCTTGTCATCTATCGTAAGATTTACCATCTCAACCTCTGTTCAGTGAGTTTAACCGAGTGTGCGTGACTAATTCTATTCAATTGCCATAAAGCGGCAGGCATCGTAGCATGATTTACACTTGGTGCATTTTTCCTTGTCAAGATAGGCCATCTGCCCTTTTTCCCAGACAATTGCATCGACCGGACAGGCCTTTTTGCAGGCGCCGCACTTGACACATTTATCCTCAACAACCTGCCACAAAAGCAGTTCCTTGCAGCAGTTGGAAGGACAGCGCTTGTCGACGATATGCGCTTCATATTCATGGCGGAAATAGTTGATGGTGGAAAGAATCGGGTTTGGCGCTGTCTGCCCGAGGCCGCAGAGAGAAGCTTTTTTGATCGCAACACCAAGATCCTGGAGTGTCTCTATATCAGACAGTTCACCACGCCCTTCGGTGATACGCTCAAGTATATCGAGCATGACCTTTAGGCCGATGCGGCACGGAACGCACTTACCGCAGGATTCCTCTCTTGTAAAATTAAGAAAGAAGCGGGAGACATCAACCATACAGGTCGTTTCATCCATGACGACCAGACCACCGGAGCCCATCATGGCGCCGGCTTTAATCAGGGAGTCATAGTCAACCGGCGTATCAAGGATATCAGCGGGAATACAACCACCTGAAGGTCCACCGGCCTGAACGGCCTTAAATTTGCGGTTGTTGGCGATGCCACCGCAGACATCATAAATAACTTCGCGCACTTTCATACCGGCAGGAACTTCAACCAATCCGGTATGCTTGACTTTACCGGTTACGGCAAAGATCTTGGTGCCCTTGGTTGTTTCGGTACCGAGTGAGGCGTACCAGTCACCACCTTTATTGATGATGTGGCGAACGTTACCAAATGTTTCAACATTATTGATGTTGGTCGGTTTGCCCCACAGACCACGCACTGCCGGGAATGGAGGGCGCGGACGACTCATGCCACGATAACCTTCAATAGAGGCCATGAGAGCTGTTTCTTCACCGCAGACAAACGCGCCGGCACCCATTTTGATACGCATATCAAAATTAAGGCCCCACCCCTGGATATTTTCACCAAGGTACCCTTTTTCATAACAGACATCTATTGCGTGCTGGAGGCGTTGCACAGCGAGCGGATATTCGGCACGGACATACACATACCCGAAGTCACAGCCAATCGCATAGGCGGCGATCATCATCCCCTCGATAATGCAGTAGGGGTCGCCCTCGAGCAACGAACGGTCCATGAATGCGCCTGGATCGCCTTCGTCAGCATTGCAGATAAGATATTTGTGCTCGCCTGGAGAAGCCTTACAAAAAGACCATTTCATACCGGTAGGGAAGCCACCGCCGCCGCGACCACGGAGACCCGACTTCTTGACCTCTTCGATCACCTCTTCCGGTTTCATGGTTTTTATGCACTTCTCAATAGCCTTAAATCCATCTTCTTCTTTATATGCGTCGATACTTTCTGGATCAATCTGGCCGCACCCGGTCATGACTACGCGCATCTGAGCATCAACAAACTGATTATAGTAAGGCTTGGCCTTTCTTTTTTCTAAAATTGTATGGTTAACAATATGCTCATCAATGATCTTTTCAACCTCTTCAGGTTTGACAAAGTCATATGTTACCCGGCCCTGATCAGGAGTAATAATGTCAACAAGGACATCGTTGGCACAGAGACCGCGGCAACCGGTCTTTATGACGTCGCAACGCTTGCCAACAACCGCATCCACGCCTTTATCAGCCAGGTGCTTTACAAAAGCAGCTTCGACTTCCTTGGCGCCCATTGAAATTCCACCAGTACCCTGGCAGATAAGAATCTGTATTCCCGCGTTTTCGCTCATGACTCAATTGTCCCCTGCTGGATAGTTTCGAGCTACGTGCTACTTCAATGGTCTCTGGTTATAATCAGTGACTATTTCATCGACTTTCTGCACCGTCATGCCACCGTACGTTGAATCGTTCACCATTGCCAGTGGTGCCATCCCGCAGGCGCCAAGACAAGCGACCTTCTCAAAGGTATAACGAAGGTCCGGAGAAGTCTCGGCATGACCGATATGCAACTTATCAAAGAAAGTTTCAACAATTCTGGTTGCACCCTGAACGTGACAGGCGGTTCCCACACAAACGCGTATGATAAATTTACCACGAGGTTTCAGATGAAACTGAGCATAAAATGTGAGGACACCATAAATTTGGCTAGGGTAGACATTCAGCCGCTCGGCAATATGATCTGCGACAACACGGGGAATATAACCGTACTCTTCCTGGACGCCCTGCAGAACCGGCATTAAGTTCCCGGGAATATCTATATATTTATCGATTACTGCATCGGCAATGGAAAGATCTATTTCCGGCTCCTGCTCTTTTGTCTGCTGCGCTACTACGTCACTCATGCGCCCCATCTCCTTTGAATCGTGCGGAGTTATCTGTCAATTTCACCTAGAACGATGTCCAAGGTACCGATTACGGCTACCAAGTCAGCAATCATGGACCCAACGCTCATCTGTTCAATGGCCTGGAGATTCACGAATGAAGGCGGGCGAATCCTCAGGCGCTCCGGCTTGTTGCCGCCATCGCTGACGATATAGAAACCAAGCTCGCCTTTTGGCGCCTCAACACCATGATATACTTCACCTTCTGGCGCAGCAAACCCTTCGGAAGCAATCTTGAAGTGATGGATCAACCCCTCAATACTGTTGTAGACATTTTCCTTAGGTGGATAGCAGACCTGCGGACAGTCGGCCAGTACTGGTCCCGGCTTGAGTTTGTCAAGACCCTGACGGACAATCTTGCAGGCTTCGCGCATCTCAACCAGACGTACTTTATACCGGTCAAATGTATCGCAGTTTTCACCGGTCGGCACTTTGAACTGGTACTTTTCATAGCCGCTGTATGGATTATCGCGTCGCAGATCCCAATCAACACCTGAGCCTCGTAGTGCGGGACCGGTGAGACCGATATCAATAGCATCCTCAGCAGAGATGACACCGTTACCGACCGTACGCTTGAGCCAGATCGGGTTGGTTGTCAAAAGGCCCTCGTACTGGTCAAGGTAGCCGGGCATAGAATCAACAAAGTCGCTGACTTTTTTCACAAACTCATCGGGGACATCCTGAGAAAGGCCACCAACACGGAAAAAGTTTGACGTCATGCGGGCACCGGAGATCAGTTCATAAATCTCCATAACCGTTTCACGCTCACGGAACGCATAGATAAAAACGGTCATTGCGCCGATATCGAGAGCATGGCAGGCCAACCAGACCAGATGCGATTCAAGCCGGGTCAATTCTGCCATGATTACCCTGATCGTTTCAGCGCGTTCAGGCACTTCAATATCCATCAATTTTTCAACAGTCAGGATATAACCAAGGTTGTTGCTCATCGGCGCCAAGTAATCGAGTCGATCGGTCAGCGGCAGAATCTGGTGATAGGTGCGGTGTTCGGACAGCTTTTCAACGCCACGATGCAGGAAACCGATGTGAGGAGTGACCTTGACGATCACCTCGCCGTCAAGCTCGAGAACGAGCCGCAGAACCCCGTGGGTACTGGGATGCTGAGGCCCCATATTTAGTGTCATTGTTTCAGTAGTAGCCATGTATCGCCTCTTCTATGATCGAATTACAGAACGATGTAGTAAAACTATGACAAACGCCCTTTATAGGGTTCACGGTCTGGACCTTGTAATGGATAGTCTTTGCGGAGCGGATGCCCAACCCAGTCATCGGTCATAAGGATGCGACGAAGGTCGGGATGTTTGTCGAACGAAATCCCAAACAGGTCGAATACTTCACGCTCCAACCAGTTGGCCGTTTTCCACACCTGTGTTGCCGTCGGAATACTGCAGTCAGCTTCGGTAACCGGTGTTTTGATACGCAAACGGTCTTTGTTAGGAATAGAGTAGAGCTGATACACCATCATGAAGCGCTCTTCTTTTTTCCCCAAATAATCAACTGCTGTAAGGTCAGTAAGCAGGTTGTACTGAAGTGACTGTTTCAGGAACGAAAGGATCTCAATAATGGCACCTTTCGCAACGGTTACCGTCACTTCCCCCCTGAACTCGACTACATCAATGATCGAAGCGGCGAACTTTTCCTTCAGTTTCAGTACTGCACGATTGTTTTCTGCCATGATAACCAACCCTTTTTGTGGGATTTATGTGTACGTTCGTTGATATTACAGAAGATCAGGCTGCTTCCGGAATATAGCGTTCGCCCAAACCGATGGCGGAACCGAAAGAGTTACGTTCCTTCATAATCTTATCCTGCAGCTTCATCAGGCCGAACAACAGTGCTTCAGGGCGTGGCGGACAGCCGGGAATATAGACATCAACCGGCAATGCTTCATCAATACCCTGCACAACACTATATGTATCAAAAATCCCGCCGGAGCATGCGCAAGCACCCATAGCAATTACCCATTTCGGCTCCGGCATCTGCTCATAAACCGTTCTAATAACCGGCAGCATTTTTTTGGTAACCGTACCAGCAATAATAATACAGTCGGACTGGCGTGGCGATGCGCGGAAAATTATTCCGAAGCGGTCCAGGTCATTGTGGGAGGCACCGGTAGCCATCATCTCGATAGCACAACATGCCAAACCAAAGGTCATCGGCCAAATGGATGACTTCCTGGACCAGTTAACCAAAAGATCCAGTGACGTGGTGATAACGTTATCGCCAAGCGGATTGTCTACTCCCATTCCAGCGCTCCTTTTTTCCATACATAAATATAACCAACAAAAAGAATCACAATAAACAGTCCCATCTCAACCAAACCGAAAACACCCAACTTCTTGTAGAGAATGGCCCACGGATACAGGAACACAGCCTCAATATCAAAGAGTATGAACAGCACGGCGATCAGATAGAACTTGATCGAATACCGTTCTCGGGCGGTCCCAACTGGATCACAACCACTTTCGTACGGCTGCAGCTTGAGCTTCGACGGCTTTTTCTGCCCGATCAGTGATGACATGACAAGGGATACAAGCCCGAAACCGACTGCTACGAGCACCAAAAGTAATATGGGTAAATATGCACCGAGCATTGATAGCCCTCCTTACTGACGTATTGTATACTGTATACAAACGCTGCCTGTAATAGGTTATTTGATTTTCTTTGTCAACAGTTTTTTTACTCCGATAAATCCCGGGCAGAACACGCAGACTTCTAAATTACACATGAAATTACAGCTTTACCCATTGACATCCCACGATACTGTATGATTACATATGCGAGTTTGGCAGGCTCATTTATCCATCCTATATCGAACGGGGTCCCCTATGAATCACGAACGCTCCAGTTTTCTTTTTCAGCAGGCAAAAGCTTCCATTCCCGGTGGCGTCAACAGTCCTGTACGCGCCTTCAAATCAGTCGGTGCCGACCCTCTTTTTATCAAGAGCGCGTCCGGCTCCCATATATTTGACGAGGACGGCAACAGCTATATCGATTATGTTGGCTCGTGGGGGCCGATGATCGCCGGCCATTGCCATCCCGACATTATCAAAGCGGTTCACGATACGATGGCCAGCGGTGCCAGCTTTGGAGCACCGACAGAACGCGAGACCATTCTTGCCGACTTGGTAATTGAGGCGGTTCCATCCATTGAAATGGTGCGCATGGTCAGTTCCGGCACCGAAGCGACCATGAGCGCCATCCGACTCGCTCGCGGCTTTACCGGGCGGGACAAGATACTTAAGTTCTCCGGATGCTATCACGGCCATGCCGACTCCCTCCTGGTCAAAGCAGGTTCCGGAGCCGCCACCTTTGGTGTCCCTGACTCCCCCGGGGTTCCGGCCGACGTTGCCAAACTGACGCTGACCGCTGAATACAATTCCCTTGACTCGGTTAAGGGCCTGATAGCCGAAAACAAAGACACTATCGCCTGTGTTATCGTTGAGCCGGTGGCCGGCAACATGGGAACAATACCGCCTCGCGAAGGCTTTCTGGAAGGCCTTCGAGAAATCTGTACCAATGAAGGTATCCTGTTGATTTTTGACGAAGTCATGTCCGGCTTCCGTGTCGCCTACGGCGGCGCTCAGGAACTGTACGGCATCACTCCGGACATGACCACTCTGGGCAAGATAATTGGCGGTGGCCTTCCCGTGGGAGCATTTGGCGGAAAACGCGCGATTATGGAAAAACTTTCCCCCTCGGGGGGGGTTTACCAGGCCGGCACCTTGTCCGGCAACCCGCTTGCCATGTCGGCAGGGATCGCAACCCTTAACATCCTCAAGCAGCCCGGCTTTTACAAAAAACTCGAAGAGAGTAGTCGTGCCGTTGCCGAAGGTATAGCCAAGGCGGCCAGGAACGCCGGCTACCCGCTCTACTCGACCCGTGTCGGCAGCATGTTTTGTGCTTTTTTCAGCAAAGATGAGGTTTTTGACTGGCCGACCGCCAGCCAGTGCGACACTAAGGCCTTTTCAGCGTACTTTCTTGCCATGCTGGATGCAGGTATCTATCTGGCTCCGTCTCAATTTGAAACCGCCTTCGTCTCTGCGGCCCACAGTGAAGTCGATATCGAGAATACAATTGCAGCGGCGACAAAGTGTTTCAAGCTGATCGCGTAATGATCCTTTCCGTTTCTGTTTGACATAGCAATTGTATCTATGGTAAGGAATACCGGTTTTATGCCACTTTCACGACTGACCAATTATGCCTTCTAATAATCGCCAGCTTTTTAAAAGCCTTGCAATGGTTTCCAGTATGGGAATTTCCGTCGTACTGGCGATAGCGATTGGTGTCTGGTTCGGCCTTACTCTTGACCGGTGGCTTGGCACAGCACCTTGGTTCTTTTATATTTTTCTGTTTATCGGGATTGCCGCCGGTTTCAAGAATGTATATCTTATTGCCGGCAGGGAGATCCGTAAAAGTGATGACAACGATTAACGAGGACAACCTCTTTTCAGTCATCATAAAAGGGAGCCTTGGCTTGCTGGCGGTTTTGTCTTTGGCAGGCTGGGCGCTGTTTTCTGCAAAGGTCGGCTTGGGTGCTCTGGCTGGCGGTTGTATCGCGATCGCCAACTTCTTCTGGATACGTAATGTGCTCCAGCGCATTCTCGGGCAACTGCCATCCAACGCAACCGTGTACGCTCAACTCAGGTTCATTGCCCGTTTGAGCCTGACCGGAGTGGCACTCTATTTTATTATAACTTCCGGCTGGTTTTCACTGGCCGGGCTGTTTATCGGACTCTCCGTAATCGTAATCAACATTATTGCACTTTCACTATACAGCGCCCTGCGCGCAGGAGGTTAGCTCCATGGTTCACCCGTTACTGTTTCTCGAATTTTTCCGCAAGCTACTGGCCCCGTTCAACATAACCGGTGCAAGCGCCGATGCAATCAGCTACACATGGCTGATCATTCTGCTGCTGCTCGTTCTTTCTTTGCTGGCCACTTCAGCACTCAAGTCCATTCCAAGCGGAATGCAGAATTTCATGGAAACCGTCATCGGTGGCATTGAAACCATGATCGTCGATACGATGGGAGAGCATGGTCGCCCCTTCTTCCCTCTGATCGCCACTCTTGCTATCTTCGTGCTTGTATCAAATCTTATCGGCCTGATTCCCGGTTTTTTTCCGCCGACCGCCAATATCAATACAACGGCAGCCTGTGCAGTCATCGTCTTCGTCTCCACCCACGTGGTAGGGATCAAGCATCATGGTCTGCACTACCTGAAACATTTTTGCGGGCCGATCGCCTGGCTGGCTCCGATCATGTTCTTCATTGAAGTCATCGGCCACCTGAGCCGTCCGGTTTCACTGACACTGCGTCTGTTCGGCAACATGAACGGCCATGAGCTTGTACTGATGATTTTCTTCGGGCTGGCACCATTTCTTGTGCCTCTGCCGATGATGCTGATGGGTGTCCTGGTTTCTTTTATTCAGGCCTTCGTCTTCATGCTGCTGGCAATGATATACATCCAGGGTTCACTGGAAGAAGCACACTAATTGATATAACATTCATTTCGTATTCCTTACTCCTATACTGTTTAGGAGACAAAAACAATCGGAGGTAGTAAAGATGACTTTTTTCACGATGTGCGTTCTGGCAGCAGGTATTGGTATGGCACTGGGCACAATTGGCACCGGCATTGGCCAGGGTCTCGCAGTCAAAAGCGCCGTTGAAGGCGTTTCCCGTAACCCCGGCGCTTCAGGCAAAATCCTGACCACCATGATGATCGGTCTGGCTATGATCGAGTCTCTGGCAATCTATGCGCTGGTTGTCTGCCTGATCATCCTGTTCGCTAACCCTTACAAAGATATCGCTCTTAAACTGGCTGAAACTGTTGCCAAGTAATATCTGATTTCGTTTAAGACAGAACGTAAAAGGGCATCCACTTGTGGATGCCCTTTTACGTTTCATATCTGCCACTATTTATTCGTCGTCCTTCAACTTTCCCTCAACCTCATTTGACTCGGCACTTTCTGCAACATTTCCCGATGCCAGCAGTATTAACGCCTTAGCGGCATACCGGTACGCCACGCCCCGTTCAAGAGTACTGTCAACATACTCGTTACCTTTCAGCGCCTCCCTGTTAAGCGGTTGAAACGATCGGGCCGTTGAAACGGACCAACGATACAGGTTGTAACCAAGCAGGCGACCGGACAGCAGCGACTGGGGGATGAATTGAATCTTCACCTCCGTAGGAAGTGACTCAATCTTCAGGACAGGAGCCGGAAGCGGAGCTATCACACGAACGTCCGTCGTTGTTGATGGAGCACCATCCACGCCATCCGCAGTAAAGGGAACAATATTGTATGAATATGAATTTCCTGCAGTCACGTCACCGTCAAGGACAATCAAGCGGTTTCCGAAGCGCTGAGTAGTGCCCGGCAGGAGATCAAGATAGAGTGTACGGAACAGACTGTAGTCTGCCATACAGGATCGGCAGACATCTTTTTGGTCAGTTTCAGCCGCTCTCCGGCTGATTTTCACGCCCGCCACACCCTGCACCGGCCGCCCCGCCCGGTCCTTTTCAGGAAGGGTAAACTGGAGTTTTACAGCAGCACCGCTCTGTTGTGCCGTAACAGCAGCCGGAGCCGCCGGCACCAACATGTCGGGATAAATCAACGGCCCTTTCTTGCCACAAGCGGTTGCCATCAACGACAATCCAACGATCAGCGTTGTTCGCCCACATCCAATCATTTTTTCACCTCTACAGGTAAGGCAGCGTCAAGTTTAATCTCGAACGGTCCGGCGTCAGATAGAAAACGGACCTTGTCTGCCCGAATTTCAATAATTTTTGCGCCCGAAACAACAGCACCTTCTTTAAACAGAAAGCCGTTAACAACGGCCCTTCGTGCACTGCGCTCATCCTGCCAGGCAATACCTGACAGTTTGATGTCAGCAGGTGCCGCCACCATTTGAGACGGTTGTACGGAAGAATGGGGTGCAGGCGTGATCCGTTTTTTATGACGCCGAGCGCTCCGCGCAGAAGTATCGTCATCTGTACCCGTTTCTTGCGTAGTGGTACCGACGGGGGGTGCAGCTGACGGCGGCGCTGCAGTCGGCACGGTGACCGGTGCCGGTTGAAGCTGGAGCGGCACAGCAACGGGTGCCGTCGCTAGAGGAGGAATTGCGGGAACAGGTGGCGGTGGTGCGACCTGGGGAATAACTGCGGCACTCTTCGTACGATCACCGTGAAGGACAAACCAGGTTCCCGTAAAAGTCACCGCCGATGCTACGGCAATAAGCAGCACGACTTTCCAGATAGCGGCTCTGGCCGCCGGATGTTTCCGTTCATGAAACAGAGCGCCGGAAATACTGATCCTTCCACCCGGAAGGGTTATTTTACTTTTTTCCTGCTCAATTTTTTTCAGGGCATCAAGAATATAACTCATAGTATCAGGTCACTTTCCGGCAAATAGCCAGCGCGAAATACGGGACCAGCGCCCCTCGTGTTCATTATCTGGTCGAAGCTCTGCGATAACCTCCGCAGCCATTGATGAGGAAACAGAACGAAGTTCACGGCTCCAGGCCATAACCAGCGACTGCTCACAAACCATATTTATCAACCGGGGGATACCGTGTGAGAAACGATAGATACGCCTGATCGCAGCAGGTGAAAATATACCCGGTATCCTGCTCCCGGATATATTGAGACGGTGGTTGATGTACTGGGAGGTATCATCTAGTTTCATTGGCGTAAGCCGACTGCGCACTGTAATGCGCTGATTAAGCTGACGAAGGTCATGTCGCCGGAGGACATCGTTTAATTCCGGCTGTCCGGCCAGTATGATCTGGATCAGTTTGTCCCGCTCTGTCTCCAGATTGGAGATCAAACGGACCTGTTCCAGGATCTCAGGCCCCAGATTCTGCGCTTCATCAATAACGAGTACGACCGTCCGTCCGGCACTATTCTGTTCAATCAGAAAGCGATTGAGTATGGACAGATACCCAAAAAGGTTCTGTTCACCAGCCTCAATACCAAGTTCCATGCAAACAGCGGCGAGAAGTTGCTCGCCCGACATACAGGGGTTAAAGATAAGGGCGCTTATGTACTTATCCGGGTCGAGTTGGGCTAACAGTGTACGGAGCATTGTTGTCTTACCGGTCCCAACTTCGCCCGTCAGCGCGATGAAACCGGCATGACTATCGACACCGTACAGCAAACGGGCAAACGCCTCACGGTGAATACTGCTCAAAAACACAAAATGGGGATTTGGCGTAATCGTGAATGGCTTTTCCGATAAGCCGAAGAAGTCACAATACATTGTGCGTCAGCTTCCCGCTCGTACGTTCTGAATTTCGCTCCATACGCGCTCACGAGCCGTTCCACCCGGAACATTACGCGCATTAACACTGGCCTCGACGGTACAACATTCAAATATGTCGGTATCGATCTTACCCGAGAAAAGCTGCCACTCCGTCAGTGAAAGATCGGCGATGTCCATCTGGTTTTCAACACAGTACGCGACCGCTTTACCGACCGCTTCGTGGGCATCACGAAAGGCAAGCCCCTTCCGCACCAGATAATCGGCAACATCAGTGGCGGTAGAAAACCCCTCCCCTGCCGCCTTGCGCATGCTTGCAGTATTAACCCTCATTTCACGGATCATATCGGCAAATATCTTGAGGCTCCCCTTGACCGTGTCAATCGTATCAAAAAGCGGTTCTTTATCTTCCTGCATATCCTTGTTGTAGGCCAGTGGCAGTGCCTTCATGGTGGTAAGCAGCGCCATCAGGTTACCGTAGACACGGCCGGTCTTGCCCCGCACCAGTTCAGGTACGTCCGGATTCTTCTTCTGAGGCATGATCGACGATCCGGTGCAGAAACCGTCAGATAATTCAATGAATTTAAACGCACTGGTTGACCAGAGAATCAACTCTTCCGAAAAGCGGGACAGGTGCATCATTAAAATTGAGGCGTCCGCGAGAAATTCCAGGGCGAAGTCCCGGTCGGAAACCGCGTCCAGAGAGTTGCGCGTTATGGCCGGAAAGCCCAGTTGTTCGGCAACATATTCACGGTCAATCGGGAAGGTCGTACCTGCAAGCGCTCCGGCACCCAGCGGGAGGACATTGACCCGCTTAAGACAATCTTCCAGCCGCCCCTTGTCGCGTTTGAACATTTCGACATACGCCATCAGATGATGGGCAAACAGAATCGGCTGAGCGGTCTGGAGATGGGTGAATCCGGGCATAAGCGTATCCAGGTTTGCTTCTGCCTGATTCAGCAGGGCATCAATCAGCAGGTCGATATAGGTTGTTATCGCAACGATCTCATCCCGCAGGTAGAGGCGGATATCCAGTGCCACCTGATCGTTGCGTGAACGGCCGGTGTGCAACCGCTTGCCCGCCTCGCCAATGGCGGCGGAAAGACGCGCTTCGATGTTCATATGAATATCTTCGAGGCTGATGGAGAAATCGAATTCGCCAGCCTCGATCTGCACGAGAATTTTCTGAAGACCATGGACGATCTGTTCGACGTCTTCAAGAGGAATGATTCCCTGCTTTCCGAGCATGCGAGCATGAGCAACGGATCCCCGGATATCCTGATGGTAGAGGCGCTTGTCGAAATCGATGGATGCGGTGAACTCCTCAACAAATTTGTCGGTGGGCTGGGTGAAACGTCCACCCCAGAGTTTATCTTTAGACATGGTGTATTGTTTCCTTGTGTCTGCTTTTGAAGTTGTTTAGTGAGGTACTATACGCGAAAAACGTATAAAACTAAAGGAGAGACGCCCTGTTTTTAGGGAGCGTTGTCTCCAAGCACGTTACTAAGCCATAACCCGCTCGATCTCATACCCTGCTGCCGGTTCGTCGACGGTGATCTTGCGCCACACCCCGGACTCATCTACAGCCATGATGGCGTGAACCTTAAGCGGAACCCGCGTAGTGCGTGGGTCGATCTCGTGCTGCGGCGGGAGGTTGAAATAGAACAGCCGCGTTCCCTTGCCGAAGCGCAGTCGACAGACCGGGGCACCACCGAAGTCATCCGTGGCAAATTCTGAAAAGCTGACCTGGGCCAAACGGTGAGTATGGCTGATCACAACATACGAACAGCCGTAGGCGTTCCCTGCGGTGGAATCTTCGATCGTCGTCTCCTCCGACACGTTACCGAAGACGGTCACCGTTTCGCGCACACCCGGCATATCCTCAAGGTATTCGCCGTAGAAGCCGCTGATCACATCACGATAGGCGCGGTGCTCAGGCTTGGGGTTACACTGGATGACAAACAGGGCGTCCAGCCCCTGCCGTGTTGTAAAGAAGAGCTGGTTGGCGTGGTCGATAATCTGCCGTATGTTCGACCTGTACAGATCGCGATACAGGTAATCAAGACAGATGATGGCCATGAAATTGAAGCACGACGGGCGGCTGCGGAACAGATAGAAATGCCTGCCACGATACAGATCATGAAACGTGTCGATGTACTCCTCGCCGTGGAACGGGTGGCTCTTGGCTTCAAGAAAAACCCGTAACCGCCCGTCGGCTTCCTTGACGGCGATGCAGCACCAGTTGACCGGCATATCCAGCACGTCGCCAGAATCGATATCATGATCCACGAACCCGATCGCCTCGACGTTATCCTCACGGAAACGCTCCAGCAAGGCTCGGTACTCACGTAGCCGGATATGCTCGCCGCCGAATACCGTTACCGTATTCGGGCGGAAGCGCTGCTCGATTGTTGCCAACATGTCGTCGAAACGGGAGGCGGGGAGGCTCGATTCCGGAAACAGCAGAAAATGGAGCTTCTTCAGGTTCCCTTCACCGGTCGCCACCAGATCCAGCACCGAACTGACCAGGCGCCACTTTTCTTCCGGATCGACCAGGCAGAAGCAGACATCCGCCCTCTTAAGGTGATTAGGAATCTGGGCAACCATGCAGTGCAGGTGATGACCCAGGGGAAATTCAAGGTTTACTTTTTTGTCGATAATTTCAGGCATGTACGGTTTTCGTGAGGTCGCGTAAGGAGGCTTCCGGAAAGACCTGCCCCAGGATGTACCGCGCACCGGCGGGCATCGCGTAACCGGCCAACTCGCAAGATGGTACCCAGACGGCCTCGGCCACCTCGTCCTCGTTATGAACAACGTCGCAATAAAGCGGCCGGCAGCGGTAATAGAGGATCACAAAATGGCAATTTTCCTCCCCGGGGGTGAGGTGTTCAAAGACATCGATCAGCCCCTCGACGTCTATCTCCAGCCCTACCTCTTCATGCACTTCCCGCTTCAACGCCTCCAGGATCGGTTCGCCAAGGTCGATCTTGCCGCCCGGCATAACCCACAGGTCGAGGAAGGGGGGGATACTCCGCCTTGTCAGGAGTACCCGCCCGTCAGCGTCCACAATCACCGCCACAACAGAGGTGACGATGTGTTCTTGCTTGAAGCGCTTCTTCGTCAATCCTTACTTCTTCCGGTTGGCCTGCATCAGCGACCTGATGCGCAACCGCAGGCTATTGATCTTGATGAATCCCTCGGCATCAGCCTGGTTGAAAACCTGATCCTTCTCGAAGGTGGCAAAGTCCAGATTGAAGAGCGAATCGGTCTCCGACTTGCGCCCGACGGTGCGGCAGAGCCCCTTGTAGAGTTTGACACGGGCTACGCCGTTGACGCACTTTTGGGAATCATCGATCAGGGTCTGCAGCATCTGGCGCTCGGGAGAGAACCAGTAGCCGGCGTAGATCTGCTTGGCATATTCGGGGATCAGGCTGTCGCGGATGCGCATGACTTCGCGGTCCATTGTAATCTGCTCAACGGCCGAATGTGCTTCGCGCAGAATCGTGCCGCCGGGAGTCTCGTAGACGCCGCGTGACTTCATGCCGACCGAGCGGTTCTCCAGCAGGTCGACACGGCCGACGCCGTGCTGGCCGCCGAGGTAGTTGAGGTGCGCCAGGAGCTGTGCCGGGGTCAACTTTTCGCCGTCAACGGCTACGGCATTGCCGTTCTTGAACTCGATCTCCACGTACTGCGGCCTGTCGGGAGCCTCTTCCGGCGATTTGGTCAGTACATACATCTCTTCCGGGGCCTCAGCCCAGGTATCTTCCAGAATGCCCCCCTCGAAGGAGATATGAAGCAGATTGCGGTCAGAGGACCAGGGACGCTTCTTGATTGTCGGAATCGGGATATCATTCTTCGTGGCATACTCGATCAACGCCTGGCGGCTGTTCAGATCCCACATCCTCCAGGGGGCGATGACCTTGATAGCCGGATCAAAGTGGTAGTACGCCAGCTCGAAACGAACCTGGTCGTTTCCTTTGCCGGTGGCACCGTGGGAAACAGCGTCACACCCTTCCAGTGCGGCAATTTCCATCTGACGCTTGGCTATCAGCGGACGAGCGATGGAGGTGCCGAGCAGGTAGTGCCCTTCGTAGATGGCGTTGGCGCGGAACATCGGAAAAACGAAGTCACGCACAAACTCCTCTTTCAGGTCATCGATATAGACTTTGTCGGCGCCAGTTGCCAGCGCTTTTTCACGGACAGGGTCAAGTTCTTCCCCTTGCCCAAGGTCAGCTGAAAAGGCCACGACCTGGCAGCCGTACTCGTTTTTCAGCCATTTGAGAATAATTGAGGTATCCAGTCCACCGGAATAAGCCAGAACTATTTTTTTGATTTCCTGCTTCTTTGCGATTGCCATGTGCTTGGTCTCCTTTTGATTGAAGATGGGTTATTTTAACAATGTTACCATTATAGCCTTCTGTATATGCAACCTGTTCTCGGCCTCATCCCAGACAACCGAATTCTTACCTTCGATGACCGAGTCCGAAATTTCCTCTCCGCGATGAGCGGGGAGACAGTGCAACACGATGCAGTCCGGCTTTGCGAGGGCGAGCAGCGCATCATCCAGACAGTAGCCGGCAAAAGCCTGTTCGCGCTCTTTCTGCTCCTCCTCCTGCCCCATGCTGGCCCAGACATCGGTGTTTATAACATCCGCACCAGCCACCGCCGTCTTCGGGTCTGCAGTCAGTGAAATCAACCCCGGAGCTTTAGCCTGAGCCCACGCCATAACGTTTTTGTCAGGTTCATACCCGGCAGGACAGGCCAGGCGCAGTTCAAAACCGCAGATCGCCGCCGCCTCGATCCAGGTGTTGGCCATGTTGTTACCGTCCCCTACCCAGGCGAACTTCAACCCTGCATAACGCCCCTTCTGCTCAACCACCGTCTGAAGATCAGCCATGATCTGGCAGGGGTGAAAGAGGTCGGTCAGGCCGTTGATGATCGGAATATCAGAGTATTTCGCAAACTCGTCGACGATCTCTTGCCCGAAGGTGCGGATCATTATCCCGTCGCAGTAGCGTGACATAACTCGGGCGCTATCCTTAATCGGCTCGCCGCGACCCATCTGAGAATTGGCCGACGGCATGAACAGACCGTGACCACCCAACTGAAAGACGCCCACTTCGAACGAAACTCTTGTACGGGTCGAAGACTTTTCGAAAATCAGCGCGACGGTCTTGCCATCCAGCAATCTGTGCGGAATGCCACCCTTCTGCTTTGCCTTCAGGTCAGCGGCAAGGGCCAGCAGAGCGTCCAGCTCATCTTTCGTATAATCGTGCAGCGCCAGAAAATGTCGCGTCATTACTATCTCCTATGCTTTTACTTCTGCAAGAATGCCGTCGAGGATTGCAATCATTGCATCGATCTCCTGCCTGGTCACGATCAGCGCCGGCACAAAACGGAGTACCGTATCGTGGGTAACGTTGAGCAGCACCCCTCGATCATGCCCCTTCTTGACGATCTCTGCGCCCGTGATGGACAGGCTCATGCCGATCATCAGCCCCACGCCGCGCACCTCCTTGACAAACGGATACTTTTTGCCAAGCGTTTCCAGTTCCCCGGTCAGGTATTCACCAATCTCCTCACAGCGATTGAGCAGGCCATCCTCCAGAATGGTTCTGACCGTGGCGATGGCAGCAGCACAGACCAGCGGGTTGCCGCCGAAAGTAGAACCGTGCGTGCCGGGAACAAAAGCGACGGCATATTTGTCCTTCGCAAGCATGGTACCGATAGGCGCCCCGCCGGCCAGCGCTTTGGCCAGTGTCATGATATCGGGGGCTACGTCAAAATGTTCATAGGCAAACAGTTTGCCGGTGCGCCCCATGCCGACCTGAACTTCGTCGAAGATCAACAGCAGGCCGTGGCGATCACAGATTTCCCGTACCGCCTGAAAATAGCCGGGTGACGGCATGTTGACGCCCCCTTCTCCCTGAATCGGCTCCAGCATAATCGCACAGGTTGTAGGCGTTACGGCCGCTTCCAGCGCCGCCACATCATTGAACGGGACATGCTTGAAGCCGTGCAGGAGCGGATCAAAGAAGCGCTGCACCTTCTCCTGGCCGGTAGCCGAAACGGTGGCCATGGTGCGGCCGTGGAAGGAATCTGCTGCGGTAATGATCTCGTAGCGTTCCGGGCCGAAAGTGTCGCGGCTGTACTTACGCGCCAGCTTGATGGCCGCCTCATTCGCTTCGGCGCCGCTGTTGCAAAAAAATGCTTTATCGGCAAAAGAGTGATTACAAAGCAGCTCCGCCAGCTCGATCTGCTGGGGAATATGGTAGTAATTGGAGCAATGGATCAGCTCGGCGGCCTGTTTCTGCAGGGCGGCGACAACTTTCGGGTGGCAATGCCCCAGGTTGTTGACCGCGACTCCTCCCAGAAAATCAAGATATTCCTTGCCGTCCGCATCCCACAACCGGCACCCTTCCCCCTTAACGGGAACGACCGGGTAACGGCCATAGGTCTTCATGATGTATTTATCTGATTTTTCAATCCATTGTTGACTGTTCATTTTGTAATCTCCGTTCCGATACCGACGTCGGTGAAAATTTCGAGAAGCACGGCATGCTCCATGCGACCATCGATAATATGCGCTTTTTTGACCCCTTCCGTAAGGGCATCGGCACAACAGATCACCTTGGGAATCATGCCGCCGGTGATCGATTCTTCCTCAATCAGGCGGTGCAGGTCTGCTACCGACAGGCTCGCCAACAGTGTGCCGTTTTTATCCTTTACGCCATTTATATCGGTCAGCAGGATCAGCTTTTCGGCATTAAGGGCCGCGGCAACCCTGCCAGCCACCAAGTCGGCGTTGATGTTGTAGCTTTCCCCATCCAGTCCGACACCGATCGGCGCTATAACAGGAATATATTTCCCCTGTTCCAGCGTGGTAATCAGATCAGTGTTGACTTTGACCACATCGCCGACAAAGCCGATATCAACCATCTCAACCGTGCCGTCATCCCCCCTGACCTCCTGCAGCAGTTTCTTTGCCTGCAGCAGGGTGCCGTCCTTGCCGGAAAGCCCAACGGCACGACCGCCATGTTGATTGAGGTAGCCGACGACCTCTTTGTTAACCTGCCCCGCCAGCACCATTTCTACCACCTGCATCGTTTCGGCATCGGTTACGCGCATGCCGCGCACGAACTCGGACACGATACCGTAGCGTTTCAACGTGTCGTTGATCTGCGGACCGCCGCCATGAACGATAACGGTGTTAATTCCCAGAGACTTGAGCAGAACAATATCCAGGGCAAACGACTCCTTCAACTTTTCGTCTGCCATCGCATGACCGCCATACTTTATGACAAAAGTCTTCCCGGAAAAACGCCGAATGTACGGCAACGCCTCCATCAACGTATTCGCTTTTTCGATTAACTGTTTCATCGTTTAATTTCCCGTTCCCAAAAGGAGTGTCGAAACCGCTGCCAGCGCTTCGTCCAGCTTATCCGGCTGGCTTCCACCCGCCTGGGCCAGCTCCGGTTTGCCGCCGCCACTGCCGCCAATGATCGGCGCAATCTGTTTGACAATATCACCGGCCCTGATTGAACCGCTCAAGCTTTTCGTAACGGCTACCAGCAGATTTGCCTTGCCGCCGATGGCGGCACCAAGCGCAATCACGCCTTCTCCAATGCGATCTTTCAGCGTATCAGACAGGTCCCGCAGCGCCTTTACATCTTCCACCTGCACCTGTACGGCCAGCAACCTGACACCATTCACCACGGTCGTTTGTGTCAGCAGATCTCCGGAAGCGACAACATTCAGTTTGGCCTGCAGCGCTTCTATTTCACGCTGCAGCTCCCTCTGGCGTACCAGCAGCTTTTCGAGCCGATCACGCGAATTGCCCGCTTCCGCCTTGAGCAACGCAGCGATGTCCCGCTGTTCATCCTCCATCTGCCGGACAAAACCAAGCGCCCCGGTTCCGGTCAGCGCTTCGATACGACGTACCCCGGCAGCAATCCCCGCTTCCGAAACAATCTTGAACAGACCGATATCACCGGCAGCCCGCACGTGAGTCCCCCCGCAGAGCTCCATACTGACATCTCCGACCCGTACGACGCGAACCGAATCACCGTACTTCTCGTCAAAGAGCGCCGTGGCACCCGCCTCAATCGCTGCGGCGATATTCATCTCGCGAGTCACTACCGGGTCATTTGCCATGATGAACGTGTTCACAATCGTTTCAACCTGGCGCAGCTCTTCGTCCGTCACAGCGGAAAAGTGGGTAAAGTCAAAACGGAGACGCCCCTGCGACACCAGCGAACCGGCCTGTTTGACATGATCGCCTAATACCTGGCGCAGTGCGCTCTGCAGCAGGTGCGTCGCGGTGTGATTGCGGCAGGTGGCGTCGCGTTCACTTCGTGACACCTTCAGGTCGGCGGCATCGCCGATTTTCACGACCCCTTCTGTCACGACGGCATAATGAACGATCATATCGACGAAGGGGCGGCTCACCGTCGCGACCTCCAGATGCGCGTTACCGGTCGAAACTGTCCCGCAGTCACCTTTCTGGCCACCCGAATCGCCATAGAAAGGGGTCCGTTCTGTGATCAGCGCAACCGATTCTCCGGCGACAGCTGATTCAACAGAAATCCCGTCCCGGATAATTGCCAACACCGGAGCATAGATCGACATTTCGTCATACCCGACAAACGTGCCGCGCACCCCGCTGCTGTGAAGCTCTTTATACACCTGGGCAATGCCCTCTTCACCGGAGCCTTTCCAATGTTCACGGGCCTGCGCCCGCTGCCGTTCCATACAGAGATCAAAGCCGGCTTCATCGATCGTAAACCCTTCGGCCTCGACGATATCGCCGGTCAGGTCGGTCGGGAAGCCATAGGTATCGTACAGCTTGAACAGTACATCACCCGGGATGATACTCTTCCCGGCACTCCGCAGAGCAGCGACCTCATCATTGAGAATAGCCAGCCCCCGGTCCAGGGTTTCGGCAAAGCGCTGCTCCTCTGCAAGGACAACCTTCTTGATATACTCTTCGCGTTCCTGCAGTTCCGGATACGCATTCCCCATCATCTCGCGCACCGCATCAACCATGTGATAGAGCATCGGCTCCGCACAGCCGAGCATCTTGGCATGGCGGGCAGCCCGGCGCATGATGCGACGCAATACATAGCCACGCCCTTCATTGGAGGGGAGTGCGCCGTCACAGATCAGGAACGTCACTGCCCTGGCATGATCGGCGATAACCCGCATCGAGACGTTGTCCTTGTCATCGGCACCGTAACGCTTGCCCACCAATCGCTCGATGTGGCGGATTATCCCCTGCAGTATGTCGATGTCGTAGTTGGAGGTAACCCCCTGCATCACCGCTGAAACGCGCTCCAGTCCCATACCGGTATCAACCGACGGCTTCGGCAGCGGTGTCAGGGTGCCGTCGCTAGAGCGGTTAAACTGCATAAAGACGTTGTTCCAAATTTCCATGTACCGGTCGCATTCGCAGCCTACCGTGCAATCCGGGCTCCCGCAGCCGACCGCGGCACCCTGATCATAGAATATTTCGCTGCAGGGGCCGCAGGGACCAGTGTCCCCCATCGACCAGAAGTTATCCTTCTCACCAAAGCGGAAAATCCGCTCACGCGGAACTCCTTCCTGGATGTGCCAGATGTCGGCCGCCTCATCATCATCGGTATAGACCGTCACATAGAGGCGGCTTTTGTCAATCTTCAACTCTTTGGTCAGAAACTCCCAGGCGTAGGCGATCGCCTCTTTTTTGAAATAATCGCCGAAGGAAAAATTCCCCAGCATTTCAAAGAATGTATGATGTCGAGCCGTCCGGCCAACGTTTTCCAGGTCATTATGTTTGCCCCCTGCACGCACGCATTTTTGCGAACTGGCAGCCCGGTAATAACCGCGATCCTCCAGCCCCAGAAAACAGTCCTTGAACTGGTTCATGCCGGCATTGGTAAACATCAGGGTCGGATCGTTCTTGGGGAGGATCCCCGAACTGGGAACGACCGTGTGACCCCGGTCGGCGAAATAGTGAAGAAAGCGTGTTCGAATCTCTGTACCTGTCATTACGTCCTCGATAAATTAAAAATAGCCACAAAAACAAAATACTTATAACACGGAGACACGGAGACACGGAGGAAAGTCATAAAATCATGAAGGTTAAAAACTATTTTCAGTGATCACCCTACAAATAAGTACATGGTATTCACCTAGTATATAATTTAGATTTCTCCGTGTTCTCGCTTAGAAGCGCCTACTTTTGGCTGTGTCTCCGTGTTATTGAATTATTTACTCATCTGCCCGCAACGCCGCCATTATAGCGGAAAACCCGAAGCCGCGCCGCTGCAGAAAACCGACTACTCTTCGCTTGTCGCGGTCGCTCGCCGCTGAATAGGAAAATCCGGGGTAGCGTCGCTCTGTCGCCGACCTGACCTCGGAAATTTCATCACTCTCCTCCAGGAGAGGCGCAAGGGTTTCATCCACGACATCAGGGGTGAACCCTTTACGGCGCATTTCATAACGGAGGCGAGCACCGTAATAACGACCGGAGGAAAGCGACGACTCTGCAAACCGCGCAGCATAGCGCCGGTCATCCAGCCACCCCTCACGCTGCAGACGAAGAAGCACGGCTTCGAGGTCCTGCTCGGCCACTTCACGTGCCACCAGTTTTCGCCGTATTCTGGCGACCGTATAATCCCGACCGGTCAGCAGCCTCAAGGTATACTGGTAGACCTGAACAGGCGTTAACGACTCAGTATTTTTCGATATCAAGTTTATCCGGCTCCGCAGCAGGGTCATCGGGTTTATTCTCAAACCCTTCCCAGGAAGCATCCGAAGTCGATGAGATGCCGGAGATTTTCAGGGCAAAGTCGTCAGGATTCGAGCTCTGGCGCAGCGCTTCTTCATAGGTAATCAGCTTATTTGAATAGAGCCGCATCAGCGACTGATCAAAGGTCTGCATACCATAGGTGACGTACCCCTGGGAGATAGCGTCGTTCAACTGTTTGGTCTTATCTTTGTCATCGATACATTCTCTGACACGGGCGGAAGCCAGCATGACCTCCACCGCCGGAACCCGCCCCTTGCCGTCAGCCTTGGGCACCAGCCTCTGCGAAATAACCCCCTTGATGATGCTTGCAAGCTGAATACGGACCTGACGCTGATGATAGGGGGGGAACGCTCCGATGATGCGGTTGATGGTTTCCGCAGCATCCATCGTGTGCAGCGTCGACATGACCAGGTGGCCGGTCTCGGCAGCGGTCATCGCCGTTTCGATCGTTTCATAGTCACGCATCTCGCCAACCAGAATGACATCCGGGTCCTGGCGCAGAGCCCCCTTCAGGGCGGCCGAGAAGGTGGGAGTGTCAGTGCCGACCTCGCGCTGGCTGATGATGCTTTTGTTGTCTCGATGCAGGAATTCGACCGGATCTTCGATGGTGATAATATTGCAGGTACGCTGACTGTTGATACAGTCAACCATGGCTGCAAGCGTACTCGACTTGCCGGAACCGGTTGTCCCGGTGACCAGTATCAGCCCCCGCTCTTCCCGGCAGATTTTCTGCATGACCGGCGGCAGGTTGAGCCCTTCCAGCGTCGGAATAATAAAGGCGATCGAGCGGAAGACCATAGCCACGGTGCCGCGCTGACGGTAGATACTGACCCTGAAGCGCCCCAGCCCCGGCACGGCATACGCCAGATCGACTTCAAAGTTTTCCTCAAACATGCGCCGCTGACGATCATTCATCATCGATTGGGCGGTATCGGAAACAAAGTCAGGTGACAAACGTGGTGCGTTTGGAATCGGGTGCAGACGCCCATCAATCCTTACGATAGGTGGAAGCCCGGTCTTGATGTGAATATCAGAACCCTTGGCCTTAAACGCAATGGTAAGTATCTCATTCAGATCCACAGCCTACCTCCGTTATTACGCGGCCTTGTCTGCCTTGTTTACCTTGTCAGGGACCGGTACCGGCTTGAGCAGATCCATCAGCTTGGCTTCAATCTCAGCCAGTGTTTCCGGATGTTCGGTCAACCAACCCCGTGAATTCTCGCGCCCCTGGCCGATCCGTTCTTTGCCGTAGGAGTACCATGCGCCGCTCTTTTCAACGATGTTCTTATCAACCGCCAGATCGAGTACGTCTCCGGTGCGTGAGATGCCTTCACCATAGAGGATATCGAACTCGACCTCTTTGAATGGAGGAGCAACCTTGTTTTTGACAACCTTGACCCTGGTGCGGGAGCCGATGATCTGGTCACCCTGCTTCAGCGTGGCAATCTTGCGGATGTCCATACGAACCGAAGCGTAAAATTTGAGAGCGTTACCGCCGGTAGTCGTCTCGGGGTTGCCGAACATGACGCCAATTTTCATACGGATCTGATTGATGAAGATCACGCAGCAGTTTGACTTGCTGATGATGCCGGTCAGTTTGCGCAGCGCCTGGGACATCAGTCGGGCCTGCAGTCCCATATGGGAATCGCCCATGTCGCCTTCTATCTCGGCCTTGGGAACCAGGGCGGCCACCGAGTCGACGACCAGGATGTCAATCGCGCCACTCCTGACCAGTGTTTCGGTAATTTCCAGCGCCTGTTCGCCGGTGTCCGGCTGCGAAACCAGCAGGTCATCGGTTTTGACACCCAGCTTGCGGGCATAGCCGATATCCAGCGCATGCTCGGCATCGATAAAAGCGGCGATGCCTCCCGTTTTCTGTGCCTCGGCGATTATATGCAGCGCCAGCGTAGTCTTACCTGATGATTCAGGGCCATATATCTCAATCACCCTGCCGCGCGGCACACCGCCGACCCCCAGAGCCATGTCGAGAGAAATGGATCCGGTAGAAATAGCCTCCACCCCCGGTAGTGCCTCATCATTGCCAAGCCGCATAATAGCGCCCTTGCCGAACTGCTTCTCGATCTGGCTCAGAGCCAGGTCAATCGCCTTGTTTTTCTCCAGCGCGTTGTTTTTCTCAGCCATAAGAAGTATCTCCTGAATGGATTGGGTATGCAGATTAAAAGGGTAGAAAAATAACATATCCGACAGATATATCGCAAGGTTTTATCTGACCCCATTGTCGTGGTTTGCCTTGACCTAACAGGTCCAGGGCAGATATCGATCTATAAATATGTTTGGCATCTCAATACGTCCATGTTATAAAGCTGTAAATGAACCCAGTATGCCGGATTAAATGCACGTACTTTCTGTCGTACATAACTAATTGATTTTTTCGAGGGACAGCCATGAACTTTCTATTAGACCTTTACAGGCGTTTGACGATCCGTACGCGCATTGTTCTCCTATCTATCTGCTACAGTCTGTGCATCATCTTTGCGGTTGTTGCGGGGCGCATGCTTTCACCGACTATTGTCATACTCTCTACCGCCACGTTCGTGCTGCTTGGAGCTCTCTTCAGCGGCCTGCTCTTCTGGTCAGTCAACGAAGCACTGCAACGGATCATCGCCTATCTCTCCCGCATGGCAGACGGCGACCTGACACAGGAAATCAAAGCCAAACGCAACAATGAAATCAGCACCATAATCCGGTCTATCGGCACCCTCCAGTCGACGATGCGTGAAATCATCGGACAGATTTCCCAGACATCACAGCAGATGACTCTCGCGTCCGGTAAACTCCACACAAATGCCAACCAGATTGCCACCGGAACCGAAAAGGTCGCACACCAGACCAATTCGGTAGCCGTCGCCAGCCAGGAAATGGCCGCGACTTCTAATGACATCGCCCACAACTGCCTGAGCGCTGCCGAAACCTCGAACCGGGCCAGCGACACGGCACGTTCAGGAGCAGAGATAGTCAATCGTGCGACGGGCGGCATGGAACGCATCGCCGCAAGGGTAAAGGATGCGGCAAAGACAGTCGAAGGGCTGGGCGCCCGCTCCGACCAGATCGGCCAGATCATCGGCACCATTGAGGACATTGCCGACCAGACCAACCTGCTGGCGCTCAATGCCGCGATAGAGGCGGCCCGTGCCGGCGAGCAGGGGCGCGGTTTCGCTGTCGTTGCCGACGAAGTCCGAGCCCTTGCCGAGCGCACAACCCGCGCCACCCGTGAGATCAGCGAGATGATCAAGGCGATCCAAAATGAAACAAAGGGAGCGGTAACTGCTATAGAAGAAGGTGTGGCAGAAGTTGAGAAGGGAACAGAATACTCCATCGGCTCCGGACAGGCGCTGGAGCAGATACTGGCTCAGATAAACGACGTCACCATGCAGGTTAACCAGATTGCAACCGCAGCCGAAGAGCAGACAGCAACCACCGGAGAAATCACCTCCAACATCCAGCAGATAACCGATGTGGTGCAGCAGACCGCCAGCGGGGCAACAGAAACCGCCTCGGCATCTTCAGAATTATCCAAGGTGGCTGAGGAACTGCAACATTTGGTAGGAACGTTCAAACTCTAAACATTACTCCTGACAGCTGCGGCAAAAAACAGTGCTCCGCCCCCCGAGCCTGATCTCGTCAAGGGGCTCTGCACAGCGGGGGCATGTCCCTCCCCCCCGTCCGTAGACGTTGAATGTCTGCGGATAATAGGCCACCGTTTCCTCTGCCACCAGGTAGGTGCTCCCCTCGCCTATCGACCCTTCCAGCACCTCACAGATTGCAGCAGCAAGATCGGTACATTCCTGAGCAGTCAGGCTCCCAGCGGTACGGTCAGGACGAATTCGGGCACGGAACAGCACCTCGTTGGCATAGATATTCCCCACCCCGGCCACAATTGCACTATTCATTATCAACTGCTTGACCGCGACCCTGCGCCCCCTGGTGGCGTCAAAAAGGTATCTGCCATCAAAGGCTTCGGAGAGCGGTTCCGGGCCTATGCCTGCCAGTAGCGGGTACTGCGTTGGGTCACCGCTAAACCAGGCAACGATGCCGAATTTGCGCGGGTCGTAGAAACGGAGTAGTTGGCCATCGTCAAAAACAAAATCGAGATGATCATGCTTCCCCGGTGGAAGAGTGTCACTAAGCAAGCGCAGGAAACCGGTCATCCCCAGGTGCACAAGCAGCCAACCACACTCGCAGTCAAACAGCAAGTACTTCCCCCGCCTCTCAATACTCCGCACCATCCGCCCCGGCAGGATCTTCGTGATCTCCTCCGGCACCGGAAGCCGAAGTTTTGTAACGCGCAGCAGCACCTGCTTAAATCTCTTTCCGACCAACCCCCGCTCCAACCGGCGACGGGTTACTTCCACTTCAGGGAGTTCCGGCATATCGTCCTCTAAAAAAGGCTTGGCATTAAGGGAATGGGGAGAAGAATCGGGGAGCAAGAAGCTGATCTATGTGTGTTGAGAGAACCACTTGAACCTTACAATACCGTTTTCGACCCCGAAAATGGGCATTTAAACCCGAATAACAGCCATTTTCGGGATGTTTTATGCCCAGTTTCAACGAGTTAGCTTGGTCCGACCCCATGACTATTAAGTTTAGTGGACGTTTAGAGGTGCCTTAAAGTAGAAAGTAAAAATGTCCAACTAGCGCCAAGACCGGCCCAAAATCAGGCCGGTCACCCCCAATAAGCTTTATCGTGGGGACCAAGGGCAATAAACTTGATGGTGTCGTCAAGGCGGTCAGGACAATCGGCACAGAGGACAATGGCATCGTCTCCCTTCTTTCGGCAAGTCGCGCAGTAAAGGAAAATAATCAGGAAATTGCGTTTGACGGGACAACTGTAGAAACCACGAAAGTTTCCTTTAAGCGGTTCACCCAGAGCCACAGGGCTTTCGCAGATCATATTCACTTTTTTTCGGACAGCTTCTTTTATTGAACTATGTTTTTTTAGAGAAGCGGCAAAATCATCACTAAAAACAAGATTCATTTAAAGACCTCATCATAACTGAGCCAACTGACTGTGCCTGCTTTAACTCGCTCAATTGTGCTTAAAAGCGAATCAGAAAAATCAGGGTCTGCCAGTATTGTTTCAGTAGGGTCATTCTCTTTAACCCGCTTCAGCTTTAAAGCGAATTGGGTAAAGACTTCAGAAACCGTTGTTCGCTGGGTTTCAGCATATTCCTTGATAAAGTCAATTAAGTCAGCGTCAAGAGTAAGATTGATTCTAGATTTTTGCATAGCGGACCTCCTGACTGTCATGTTATGCGCACAATATGCGCCTTGTCAAGTTAGAAAATCGCTATAAGACAAATAAATGAGTTACCCGCTTTGAAAAGTTGAAATTTATATATCACGCCAAAACAAGAGAAATATTCAACCAACGGCAGCACCGGTCAGCGGGAAAAAGCCCTCGCAGAGCCGGTGTGCCTTATCACGTTGGACGACAAGAATATATGCAAACTGAATACTTGCTTTGGCTCCTTTTATTTACACATAAAGAAAAGTAACCTCTAAGGAGTCAGCCGTTGACACAAGACAAAAGTAAAGAACGAGGTCCAAGCGTGTCGGAACAAAAACCACCTAACATGACCCAAGACTCCCATTTCATCTATCGCCCCATTGGCATCCTGCGATCCCCCTATTCCCGCCGCATTGATGCACCCCATCAAAGCACGGTGGTGGAAGGCACGGAAACCGGGGATTTCGCAATAGCCACTTTGGAACTTCAGGACTGGCTGGACGAGAAAGTCATTCAAGATTTGAGTGGTTTCGATAGGCTTTGGCTAATCTTCGCCTTTCATCTGAGTGAAGGCTGGAAAAGCTGTGTCAAACCGCCTCGGGGTGGACCAAAGCGGGGCGTTTTGGCCACCCGATCCCCTCATCGTCCTAATTCTATTGGCCTATCGGCAGTAGAATTAGTAAAGATTGAAGGCAGGACGCTACACCTTCGAGGTGTTGACCTCTTGGATGGCACACCTGTTCTAGATATCAAACCCTACGTACCCTACGCGGATGCCTTTCCAGACTCCAAAGCCGGTTGGATCGACGAATTGGATGCAAAGCTGGGGCGTTATTTTGCGCCAGGACCTCGAAAACCCAGGTAATTGTGGAGTGGACTGGCAGGACGTTGTTGGTTGGTTGATCATGCATAGGAGTGGAGGGACGGCCAAGGGGATGCAGCCGCTTGATTGCTTTATCAAATGACGAGAATTTCCAACCAAGCGCAACAGCGGTGAACCCGCGGTGTTCGCAACCGTTCAATAAGATCCCACCGGGACACTGAGAAGTGCCACTTTTAGCCCTACTCCCTTTTCATCAAATACCGCCGCAGCCAGTCCAAAGCCGTCCATGCGGTCAGGGTACGGATTTCATCCCGGTTCCCGCTGAACTGGAAGCGCTTGGTCCAACAGCCGTCAGGCGCCGCTAGCGAAATATAGACCGTGCCGACCGGCTTGTCTTCACTGCCGCCATCCGGGCCGGCAATGCCGGTGACCGACAGCCCCAAATCACTGGCGGAAGCCAGCCGAACACCTTTGGCCATCGCCGAAGCGCACTCGGAGCTGACCGCTCCGCAGCTGTTCAGCAGTTCGTTCGGGACACCCAGCAAGCGCATTTTCGCACGATTCGAGTAGGTCACGAGACCTTCGCTAAAATACCGGGAGCTGCCGGGAATATCGGTGATCCGCTTCGCGATCAGGCCGCCACTGCACGACTCAGCCAAGGAGAGTGTCAGCCCCCGATCACGAAACAGCTCCGCCACAGCATCGTCAATACTGGCATCACCGGAGGAGAAGCAATACTCTTTCAATCGTTCCCGCACGGCATGAACCGCCGGCATAAGAAGGTCAGTTGCCGCATCAGGGTTGTCCGCTTCACTCCGCAGTGTCACTTTCATCCAGGGGAATGTGACACAGATTCCAAGCGTGAGGCCCTGCTCCGGCCTAGCGATCCCCAACAGCAATTCATCAACTTCCGCCTCGCACGGACCGAACAGGTTCAGACTGATTGTCCGGATAATACGTTTGCAGGGTACCCGTTTCTGGATAAAGGGGAGTACCGTATCACGCAGCATGACGATCATCTCTGCCGGGACACCCGGCATAAAAAACATGAAACAGCCATTGTGCATCAGCTGGAAGCCACAGGCGGTGCCATTAGGATTAGGGATCAGCGCAGACTTGGTCGGGATCATGGCCTGCTTGTCACTCAGGGGGCAGCAAATCAGGTTTTCCAGCTTGCCTGACATCAGGCGGACATGATTGTGCGCCTCCTCATTTATGACCATACGCCTCCCGGTGGCTCGCGCTGCAGCCCGCGACGTCAAATCATCAACGGTTGGCCCAAGCCCTCCAGTGACAATAATCGCATCACTGACCCGCCCGAGATCGGCGAGCGCCCCAATAATATCCGGTTCATTGTCACCGACCACAAGGTGCCGCTGAATCCGCAACCCTCCCGCCAGCAACGTGGAAGCGATCGTACCGGCATTCGTATCGGTCAACTGTCCGCAGATAAGTTCATCACCGATGCTCAACGTTGAAATCCTCATGTTTCAGTCACCCCGCCGCGCTGCAGTCGCTCCATGATATCTCGACAGGGAATCTCCTTTTCGCGGGCTATCCGGCGACAATCCTCATACTCAGGGGATGCGCGCAGCACGTTCCCGCTACGGTCAAAAACCTGCTTAAACCGCACCGAGCCAAATTCAGTCTGCTGTTCGACAACCCGCCGCTGCAGAACAACACGATCTGCCCGGTAATACCGCAGCCCAATGGCTGACGTCTCGACCAGCAACAGCTGAGCCAGCTGATCAAGCTGTTCCGGACGACAGAGAAACGACACCATCACAGCGGGACGCCCCTTCTTCATCTGGATCGGTGTAAAGAACACATCCAGCGCCCCTTCTTCAAGGAGGCGCTCCATAGCGTACCCGAGCAGTTCGGGAGTGGAGTCGTCAATATTTGTCTCGGCAACAATTACATCATCGTCAGAGTCAGCTTTTTCGTCACTCCTCCCCAGAAAAGCGCGCAGGATGTTAGGACAATCGGCAAAATCTTTCCCTCCGGCACCGCAACCTGTTTTCTCCAGCACCATGGCTGGCGGCTTCGCAAGCCCACTGGCCAAGGCCGCCACAATAGCGGCTCCGGTCGGCGTCACCCGTTCTCCAGCGCCACAATCGCCATGCACCGCCAATCCTTTCAAAAGTTCGGCCGTGGCCGGGGCCGGCACAGGTAACCGACCATGGGCCGTTTCAACAAAACCGCTCCCGAGCGGTAGCGATGCGGCGTAGACCGCCTCGACGCCCAAGTATTCCAGACAGATGGCGGTCCCGACAATATCGACGATGGAATCAATCGCACCAACTTCGTGGAAATGCACATCCGCAACGGCTACGCCATGCACCAGCGCCTCGGCCTCGGCCAAACGTCGAAAGATCCGGCGCGCCCTATCTTTTACGGAGTCGGACAGTCCGCTGGCGGCGATCATGCTGTCAATACCTGCATAGTGCCGGTGGGTATGGTGGTCATGCACCGCCACGTCAAATTTCAGGGCCGGCATCTGCTGCCGCTCGGTTTGGCTGGTTGAGAGTTCGTAGGAACCAGACGAGAGTTCAAGCTTGTCCAGCTCGCCCCGCAGATACTCAAGCGGCACCCCCAGATCAAGCAGCGCGGCCACCGTCATATCGCCGGAGATACCGGCGTAGCAATCAAGATAGAGGCTTTTCATATCATGTCACATCCTGTTCATCAAACTTGCGGCGCATGCGGCGCCAAAACCGTTGTCGATGTTGACGACCGTCACCCCGGAGGCACACGAATTGAGCATTCCCAGCAGCGCCGCAATGCCGCCAAACGATGCGCCATACCCGACCGAGGTCGGTACGGCAATCACCGGTTTATCTACGAGCCCTCCGACCACCGAAGGGAGCGCCCCTTCCATGCCGGCCACCACTATAATGACCGCGGCGGCAGCCAATTGTCCACGCCGCGCCAGCAATCGATGAATACCGGCCACACCGACATCATACATCTGCTCGACCTGATTGCCGAGAAAACGGGCCGTCACCACTGCCTCAGCCGCAACCGGGATATCAGATGTTCCGGCTGAAACAATCAGAATCGTCCCTTTGCCCCGCTGTTCCGGCGGTTGACGCTCAAGCGTCAGGCAGCGCGACTCGGCATGGTAGCACGCCGCCGGAAAGGCCTGCACGACCTGCACCGCCTTACCATGGTCCAAACGTGTCACGAGGATGTTGCCTCCCTTGTCGGCCATAACGGTCATAATCGCCACAATCTGTTCCACCGTTTTACCTTCACCGAAGATCATTTCCGGCATTCCCTGGCGTAAATGGCGATGATGATCGACCTGGGCGCAACCGATATCCTGAAAGGGTAGATGACGCAGTTGCTGCAGGGCGTCATCTACCGACACCCCCCCCTGCCGGACTGAAGTGAGCATTGTTTTGAGATATTCCTGATCCATAAACGCACCCTGCTGTCTCGAATTGAATTGGTGCCGTTATATCACGCCTGCTTTAGTTTACCATGCAAAAAACCGGTTTTATGCTCGATATTGCAGTATCAAAAAAAAGTTCACCGGTTTACTTTTTCCCAGCAGCTATGCTACAAGATTAGGAATACTTTGAATAACGCGAGGTCGAAAAAATGGGTAAAACAACTGCAGAAAAAATATTTGATGCTCACCTGGTCAACGAGCCGTTCCCCGGCACGAAAGTGTTGCGCCTGGATGCGGTACTCTGTCACGAGATCACGACACCGATCGCCATTGATGACCTGATCCGGCGCGACAAGGATCGCGTTTTTGATCCGACGAAGATCAAGGCGGTTATCGACCATGTCACCCCCAGCAAGGACACCAAAACCGCTACTCAGGCCAAGATTCTCCGTGACTGGGCCCGCCGTCACGATATCAAGGATTTCTTTGATATCGGCGCCAACGGCGTCTGTCACGCCCTCTTCCCGGAGCGGGGCTTTATCCGTCCCGGCTACACGGTTATCATGGGTGATTCCCACACCTGCACCCACGGCGCCTTCGGTGCCTTTGCCGCCGGCATCGGCACGACCGACCTGGAGGTCGGCATCCTGAAAGGGGTCTGCGCCTTCCGCCAGCCCAAAACGATTAAATTCAACGTTACGGGAGCCCTGCCGAAGGGCGTCTACGCCAAGGATGTCATCCTGCATATCATCGGGAAAATCGGCGTTAATGGCGCTACCGACCGGGTGATGGAATTCCACGGTTCAACTATCGATGCCATGACGATGGAATCGCGCATGACGCTCTGCAACATGGCTATTGAAGCGGGCGGCACGTCGGGTATCTGCCAGCCAGACATGACCACCGTTGACTACTTGTGGCCGTTCATTCAGGGTGAGTTTTCCAGCAAGGAAGCCGCTCTGGCTGATTATTCACAATGGCGGGCCGACGCTGACGCCGAATATGACCAGACCATCGAGATTGATGTCACAACCATGGAGCCGACTATTACCTTCGGCTACAAACCGGATCAGGTCAAGACAGTGTCTGAACTGGCCGGCACTCCGCTTGACCAGATTTACATCGGATCGTGCACTAACGGTCGCATTGAAGACCTGCGCATTGCCGCACAGATTCTGAAAGGACACCGGCTGGCTCCGAACGTACGCGGCATCCTCTCGCCGGCCACGCCGAAAATCCAGCAGCAGGCGATACATGAAGGATTGATCGACATCTTCATGGAGGCCGGGTTCTGCGTCACCAATCCGACCTGCGGCGCCTGCCTCGGTATGAGCAACGGCGTTCTGGCAGAGGGTGAAGTCTGCGCCTCAACAACAAACCGCAACTTCATGGGACGAATGGGCAAAGGCGGAATGGTCCATCTGATGTCACCGGCCACGGCGGCGGCCAGCGCGATCGAAGGGAAGATCGCCGACCCGAGGAAATATTTATAATCAGTTATTTTATTTAAGGAGTATTACATATGAAAACATTCGGAGGCCCCGTCCTCTTTCTTGACCGCAGCGACATCAACACCGACGAGATTATCCCGGCCAAGTACCTGACCGAGATCACCAAGGAAGATCTCAAACCATACATCCTGGAAGACCTGAAGCTGCCCGGATTCGACCCGAATGGGCCTAAGACGAAGAATGCACGGGTGATCGTTTCCCGCGCCAACTTCGGCTGTGGTTCGTCACGCGAACACGCCCCATGGGTATTCGAGGTCAACGGTATCACTGCCGTGATCGCCGAATCTTTTGCCCGCATTTTCCGCCAGAACATGTTCAACTGCGGCATGGCCGCTATCGAGCTGCCCAAGGCAGATCTGGATCTGATCTTCTCCCACGCGAGCGAAGAAGACGCTTCCATGAGCATCGACATCGAGGCAGGAACCCTGACAATGAATGGCGGTGGTAAACAGAAAACATTCAGTTTTGAGATTTCACCATTCGACAGGGCGCTGGTATTGGCCGGCGGCTGGGTTGATTACGCTGATAAAAAATACTGATCACGAAGCAACATGGTAATAAAAAAGCCCCTTTTTTAAGGGGCTTTTTTTTTCATTCAGAACCGTTTACTCAATCCCAGATGGAAACTCACATCCGGTGCTGTGGCCACCGCCACATCCTCCGCAACACCGATATCCAGCAGATACTCACCCGGTAACCTGAGCGCCCCCCCGAATATCAGCAGTAGCGGACTTGTTGACAGTTCGTCAAGCGAACTGTCGCGA
>Ga0209430_1000187_pt1 | contig 76109 bp, 64 predicted proteins | sample BarGraIncub1133A_FD_184504 | JGI IMG/M metagenome (GOLD analysis project Ga0209430, IMG submission 184504) | Arctic peat soil microbial communities from Barrow, Alaska - Barrow Graham LP Incubations 11-33A (SPAdes) (version 2) | ecosystem: Environmental > Terrestrial > Soil > Wetlands > Peat... | reverse complement strand
GCAGAGCATTGCTATTAAGGGGAAACAATATGCAAAACGATTTGAAAATTGCAGTTTTAATTGATGCTGATAATGTTTCAGATAAATATATTAAATATATATTTGATGAAATTTCCAATCATGGAATCCCTACCTATAAACGAATTTATGGGGATTGGACAAAGCCGCAGCTGGGTTCATGGAAAACGGTACTTCTAAATTACTCGATAACTCCAATTCAGCAATATAGCTATACAACTGGAAAAAACGCAACAGATGCAGCATTAATCATTGATGCAATGGACATCCTTTATTCAAATAATGTGGATGGTTTTTGCATTGTTTCAAGTGACAGTGATTTTACACGACTGGCTACACGTTTAAGAGAAGCCGGCATGTATGTGATTGGTATGGGCGAAAAGAAAACTCCAACGCCTTTCATTTCAGCCTGTGAAAAGTTCAAATATCTTGAGGTTTTGGCTGCGATTCCTGCAGATTCTTACGCAACCAATGGAACCGCTGAAATGCCGGAAGCTCCAAAAGAAAGCATGGCAAATACAAAAGATCTCATCGAGTCTATAAAAACCATCATCACTGAAAGCTCTGATGAAGATGGCTGGGCAAATTTAGGAGAAGTTGGTTCACGACTCAATAATCGTTACCCTGATTTTGATACGAGGAATTATGGTCACTCAAAACTAACGCCTCTTTTATCGTCCTTAAAACAATTTGAAATTCAGTCGCGAAAAAGTAGCAAATCCCATGTGACTAGTTACTTTATCAAAAATAAACCAAAAAAATAAAAAGGTGTTTTGCGAAAAAATTCTATAAAAAAGATCAGGATGTGATAATGATGAACTATCTCATTGATAATGACACTTTGGAAATTGATACCCTGGAACACATTAATGCCATTGAAGGCAAATCACATTTATGTATCCTTAATTGTGAAGAACTGCAATCCATTAACCATAAACTTGGTCTCTGTCAAAAAATCATTGATGAATGTTTAACCGGTATCGTCTCTAAATTTGAAAGCCATGATGGTTTTGATTTTATTACCCTGAATATTCCTGATGCTATTAATAAGGGTAATAAACCTAAACGGATTTCCATTTATTTTACAAGCAAATTCCTGTTATTTATATCAAATGATAGTACATATATGAATAAACTCATTATTCAAATTGCTTCAGAAAAAACAAAAAATCTTAGTCCTGGAAAGATAATACGTTTGTTTTTTGATAAATTAACCCTTAATGACCGATTTCAACTTGAAAAAATCGAGCAGGAGATTTCGGATCTTGAGGAAGATTTAATTGCTTCCAAAAAGAATGATCTAGTCAATTATCTGATCACTTTCCGAAAAAAGCTACTGAGTCTTAAACGTTACTATCAGGAGTTATTAGAGATTGCCGAATCCATTGAGGAAAATGAAAATGGGCTCATCGACAAAAAGGAACTTCGATATTTTAAAATACATACTAATCGGGTCAATCGATTGTTTAATGGCGTAGTGAACCTCAGAGACTATGGCTCTCAGGTGAGAGAAGCCTATCAGGAACAATTGGATATCAGTCTTAATTATGTCATGAAAATATTTACAGTCATCACTTCAATTTTTTTACCTCTTACACTCATTGTAGGATGGTATGGCATGAATCTTATCATGCCCGAATTCAAATGGGTTTATACCTATCCTTTTGTTATTGGGCTATGTCTTATTATCACATCCCTCTCTCTGTATTATTTCAAAAAGAACAAGTGGTTCTAAAAAATCACTTGTTCTTTTTAATTAATTCCATTTGAAAAATACTTTCATCCATGTAGGTTAATATTTTAAATGTTTAATCGATGATGTTTTCTGTATTGGGGATTGTACAACCAGTCGAGGAACACTTTATACCGCCACAACCGCCGGGTATAATGCTGGACTCGGTATATAATTAATATGCTTTGTTTCAAAAAGTGATGAAGCGTCTGATGTTGTTATTATCAATAGTAACATCAGACGCTTTTTTTGTTCTATGACCCCATGAAAACTTCAACATGATGGGATTTACCATCACTGGAAAGATTGATCACGTTATTCATTGACATTTTTCCGTCGAGTGAGATTCGCTTAACACCTTTGTTGATTCCTTCCGGGTTTTTCACCATAATATCATAGGTTGATCCAAAATAATTGTATTTGATGTGATACTCTTTCCAACTATGTGGAATACAGGGATTTATGATGATGGTGTCCCCATTTTTCTGGAAGCCCAGAATATATTCGAGTCCAGCTCGATACATCCACCCGGCAGCTCCGGTATACCATGTCCACCCACCTCTTCCGGTATGCGGATATTCAGAGTAAACATCTGCCGAGATAACATAGGGTTCTGTTTTATATCGACAATAATCTCTGAGACTCTCAGTATGATTAATGGGGTTAATGAGTTCAAAAAGTTCCCAGGCTTTATCTCCATCTCCCAGTTTAGCATAGGCAATAATCACCCAGGCTGCTGCATGGGTATACTGACCACCATTTTCTCTAACCCCCGGTATGTATCCCTTAATATATCCTGGCTCCAAATCTGATTTATCGAAAGGTGGTGCTAAAAGCTTTATCAACCCATCTTCCCTGTTGATCAGATATTCTTCCAGAGAATTCATGGCTTTTAATGCTCTTTCTGGATTTCCCGCCTCTGAAATAACCGACCAACTCTGAGCAATGGAATCGATTTTGCATTCATTATCTTCCATAGAACCCAGTGATTTTCCATTATCGAAATAGGCTCTTCGATACCAGTTTCCATCCCAGGCATTTTTTTCAATGTCTTCCAATAAGTTTTCTCGGATATTAGCATATTTATCAGCTCTTTCAATATCGCCTATTTCCCTGCATATGGGAATAAACATTTCAAGATTAGAAATCAAGAACCAACCCAGCCATACACTTTCACCCATTCCTTTATTTCCGACGGTATTCATTCCATCATTCCAATCCCCAGCACCCATAAGTGGCAGACCATGTTTCCCAAACTTAAGAGAAATATCAATGGCTCTGATACAGTGCTCATACAAGGATGCCTTTGTAGCTGAAACCATTGGAATCCCATACCGTTCATCTTCAAATTTCTTTAATTCTGACTCTTCCAAAAACGACAGTTCTTCTGTTAGTATCTGACGATCCCCTGATATTCTCATATATTCTGCGGTTACATAGGGTAACCACAAACGATCATCTGAAAATTTGGTCCGAGTTCCTTTTCCCAGTGGCTCATGCCACCAATGTTGGACATCTCCTTGGGTGTATTGATGTTTTGCATGAAGGAGAATTTGCGAACGGGATATTTCAGGCCATAAATGGGCAACGGATAAACAGTCCTGAAGCTGATCCCTAAAACCAAAGGCACCTCCTGCCTGATAAAATCCAGACCGTGCCCATAATCGACAGGAAATCACCTGATACTGAAGCCATCCATTAAGCATGAGATTCATAGGAAGGGTTGGGGTATCCACTTGCACGATTCCCAGCTTATCTTTCCAAAATGCTTTGACTTCGATTAAAGAGTCTTCTGCATTTTTGGGAACCCTGAATTTTTCCGACATCTCATTTGCTTCCTGGGGCTGAGATGCCATCCCTAAAAGGAAAATAATGTCCTTTCGCTCATTGGGGTTAAGTGTCAACTTGACTTGAATGGCTCCACAAGGGTCAAGACCTGTGCCCAGTGTTCCAGAAAGCCCTTCATTGTACAAACTATCTGGGGAACTCATGTCTCCGGCACCAAAGAACTCTTTTCGATCCCCGGTGACTGAACGTTCCCTTATTGAAACATCCATAAAGCAAATTTTACCAGGGAATTCCTCATTATAAGGATTTTCAATTAATAAAACGCCTGAGGGATCAAGGCTGGTTTTTATATGCATGGCCGTTACTTGATCGCTTACACCCATGACCGGTCTTATATAATAGGTCAAGGTTAAATTTCTTTTTTGTTCAGATTCATTTTTTAAATTAAGCATGCTTATTTTGACTGACTCATCCACAGGTACATATTGATTCATTCTTTGTTTGATGCCATGACTCGTATGCTCAAATAAAGAATAACCGAAACCATGACTAATAGTATAAGGTTCATCTTCTCTGATAGGTTCTGAAGTTACCGTCCACAATTCTCCTGTGTCTTCATCTCCAATGTAGATCACTTCTCCAGGGCTATCTGATACTTCATCATTTGACCAAGGTGTGAGTTTATTTTCACGGCTGTTTTTGTACCATGTATGTCCAGAGCCAGCCTCTGAAACAATAAAACCAAAACTGGGGTTCGCCAAGATATTGGTCCATGGAAGTGGTGTATTTTCTCCTTTTTCCAGGTGAATCACATATTCACTGCCATCCGGGTTAAAACCACCAAGTCCATTATTAAATAGCAGTTCCCGTTCATTCGATTTAGGTAAAGCAAACTCTATAGCATTCTGTGAGAACTCTCTTTTAGCAGAAAGCGGTTGACTCTTGGGTCTGCTTAACTGACTGCTCATGGTTCCGCCATCACCTGTTAAGATGATTCTGGCAATTGCATAAAGCAAATTAATATCTTCTTTTGCCATTGTATTCTTATCCAGGATAAAAATTTCCCCGGTTTTATTTACAATATCGTGATTCTGACTGGCTAATATAAAGTCCGAAATCAGATGATATAAGGGAAGTGCATATTCGTGTTCCTCATCACTCAAAATAACCAAATCCACTCTTAAATCTTTTAACCGCCAATAATCATGTGCTTTTAAAACTTCATAGAGTATTTCCATCTGATCTGTTTTGTTTAATCTCACAAAAACCACTGGCAGATCTCCGGAAATCCCATAACGCCAAAGTGAGGATTGCCCTTTCTTATTCTCCTTGATCATATTCTGATTATTTCTTTTTGTGGGACTGATAAATAGGATATCAGAAATCATTTCCTGATAAAGTTCCATTTCAGCTGCATTCATGTTTAAATATTCAGATTCAACTTTGCTTCTTGCCAATGCCAGATTAAAAGCGTCTTCAACAGCATCAGAACTTCCATATTTATCGATCATTTTAACGAGAGATTCATTATTTTCACTGACTGCATTTAGAAATGTAAGCTGGATTGTTTTTTTTGGTTCAATTTTCACTTTGACCCGAATACTCATCACAGGATCCAATACTGGTCCATTAGTATTCAACAGCGGTTTTTCCTGTTCCATTGCAATTGGGCATTTTGCATTTTTCCCTCGACCTATCATCTGCATACGGTCTGTTTCATAGTGGATATCTTCCAGGCGATTACTTTTAATGACGACCGCATTAGCCATCCACATTTTATTTTCATGAGTCGATCTTTGACGCCTGTTTGCAATAATGCATTGCCTATCCGCGTGTATGCTGGTTTCTACAAAAAGATTACTGAATGCCGGATGGGCCATGTCTGTCGCTTGTGGTACCATGACTACTTCAAAATAGCTTGTCAATTCTATGATACAGGAGCTTTCTCCAAAGTTTTTCAGAGAAAGCCTTCGAATCTCAACATTATCACCTGATGCCACAATAACTTCGGTTTTTGTTTCAATTTCTCCATCAAGTCGCTTGAAAGTTCCTTTATCCGTTGTAAAAACCACCTCATATTTTTCTGGCACAACATTTAAAGGCGCATAGGTAGCGGACCAAATGGCATGGGTGTCTAGGTTATGCAGATAAAAAAACATACCATAGGGATCCAGTGTACTGTCTTCTCTCCATCGTGACAACATGGCCAATTTATTTTTGCTGTACCCTGTGCCTCTATCCGTAATCATAATGGAATAATTACCATTTGATAAAATATGTGCCTTTGGCAATACCGGGTCAATCTGTAAAAATCTCCGATAGGTGCTTCTTTCTTTGAGAATAAGTTCCTTGTAAGGTACAACCTTTTTCATGGTTGTATTGGTGAATATATTGTTAGATGCAACCTTTTCCTGTAGGAGTAACTGGGCAGCACGGATTTCAGGATCCGTATGGAAGCGTTTTTGCATTATATTTAGATGTAGACAATTATTTATTGCCACCAAACTCATTCCCTGGTGATGGGCCATGAAACTTTTTATGAGTGCCCGCTTTTTGTCAAAAGGCAACCTTTCAGGTGTATAATCTGCAGCTTCATAAAAACCATAAGGTCCTTCCAAACCTTCGGCTTTCAAATAACCAATATTCTTGATAGCACCTTCAGGATCAACTTGAAGTGCTAAAAAGGTGGCATATGGCGCTGCCACGGCATCTTCAATCAGCCCTCTTTTCAGGCCCAACCAGGGTACCCCAATAGCTTTATACTGGTAGTCACTATTTTTATCCAGTGAATTAAAGCCTGATTCTGAAGTTCCCCAGGGCATTCGTTTTTGATTTCCATATTTTTTCTGACATCTGATCACAAAAGAATAGGTTTCATCCAATAATGTATTTTTATAGCTTTTCATAATGAGAAGGGGCATTAAATATTCAAACATGGTTCCTGTCCATGAAATCAGGCCTTTATAATGATCTTTTGTTGTTAATGATCGGCCTAATTTGTACCAGTGTAAAGAGGGTATAATTCCCTTGGCAGCACAAATATAACTGGTTTGACGTGACTCCGAGGCAAGGAGATCATAGAATGAATTGTTCAATTTACCTTCTTGAATATTGTACCCAATACTAAACAATTCTCTTTTATTATTATATAAAGGTAAAAATTCCATGGCCTCTGAAATTGAATCAATTCTTTTAATCAGGGCCTTGTACCTTTCAACAAATTGCTGGGTGGTTTTAATGGCTTTGTTCAATGTTCCCTCTAATTCAAAAAGCCAGGTTAAACTCCCATTAAAGTCTTCTGCGCCTGTTTTTTTAAGACAGTCAATGACCTTATTCGCACATTTTGTTTCAGCCCTATAAAACCCAGGCAAATTATTTAAAGTACTGTTTTGTTCAAGCATTCCAAGTAATTCTTTAATGCTATCATTGATGTCTTCGCTGAAATCCTTTTTGTTTAATTCCTTACGAATTTTTCCTGAAATATCAACTCCCGGCATGAATTCATTCATATCATGTTTGAACATTTTAAACATTTCATTGATCTTTGTTTTCCAGTTTCCTTCAGTGACCTCTTCTAGTCCATGTCCTAGGATTAGCTCGTTTAAGGCCTGATTCCAAAGTTTTAAATCGATGTTACCCTTTTCTGGCAACTTATACATCGCATTAATTTTATCGTAGGCTGCATAGCCTTCTTTTCCTGCACAATACAACGTGTCTCTGATGCCATTTGAAAACTGAACGTCAACCATTGGGCTTTCAAGATAGTCTTTCAACCCTTCATTTATGGTAGTAAGGTAACATAACAAATTTCCACTATCCACCGTTGAAATGTACTCAGGTTTAAGTGGCTCCATTGTTCGAATATCATACCAGTTATACAGATGCCCATGCCATTTTTTCAATCCTTCAATGGTCGTAACTGTTTTTTCGATAAGATTCATCATCTCACAGGTTCCGATAAATCCAAAATCTCTGGCGGATAATATAGCCATGAGTCCCAGGCCAATATTAGTCGGTGAAGTTCGAAAGGCAATACATCGGCAAGGATCCTCCTGATAGTTATCAGGAGGAAGGTAATGACTGTGAATATTGGTGAATTGCTCAAAATAATGCCAGGTTTTTCGTGCAATCCTTCCGAGCTCATGTTGATTTTTTTCTGAAATCTTCGTTTTTAATCCGTAATAGTCTTTACTAATCCAATAGGCAATAAATGGCCCACTTGCCCAACCGAGGAAAAAAAGAAGACCTAGAAGTATTGCTTCTGGTTTGAATATAATCGCAAGTATAAAGACCACAGGAGATAAAAATAATGAGGCCTTCATTGTTTTGAAATAGCTATTCAAGTCATTTTTCTGTGATTTTTCAACATCATCTGAAGTAACCCATTCGAGTAGATTTTTCTTGGTGATAACGACTCGAACCAAGGTAACAACAATTGCTTTTGTCATTACCCAAGCCTGATAGGGCAAGAAAATCAAGGTCAGCAAAAACTGCATAAATAAAGCTTTTAAACCCTGCATGATTGGTATATAATTTTTAATCCGTTCAATGACAAACCGAAACGAAATTAACTGTCCGATGCCACCCATGATCAGTGGGAGTGCCAGAGTAATTAGAAAAAATTCCAACCAAAAGAAAATGTTTCCAGGCAAAATACTGAAGCTCAAGAATGCCAGAACCATGAGCGTAGGCCCTATGAGACTTCTTCTCAGGTTATCGAAAATCTTCCATCGGGATAACAGGGAAAGTGGATTCGCAATTTTACGCCCATGACGATTGTAAATTTTTCCACACAAAAGCTTAACTAACTGCCAATCACCTCTGACCCAGCGGTGGAGTCTGGCCGAAAATGAGTTATATCTCAAAGGATGTGAATCTATAAATTTAATATCTGTGACCAGACCTGTACGAACATAAGATCCTTCTAATAAATCATGGCTTAAAACCGTATCATCCGGTATCGCATCTTTCATTGCATTTTGAAAAATCTTTAAATCATAAATGCCCTTACCGGTATAAATTCCTTCACCAAAAAGATCCTGATAAACATTGGATACCGCAAAAGCATAAGGGTCGATTCCCTCCTGCCCTGTGAAAATCCGTGAAAAATGAGACTTATTGGAACTTTCATTGTCCACTTCGATTTTTGGTTGCATCAACCCATATCCCTCAACAACAATACCTTTTTCTGTGTCGATTACAGGTCTGTTTAAAGGGTGAGCCATGGTGCCAATCATTTTCTTTGCCATACCTATTGGAAGGATCGTATCACTATCCAATGTAATGACATATTTCACCTTGGAAAAAGGTGGTTCTTTGCAGGATGAATAAGCAAAACTGGTATCTGATGAGCCTAGAACCAGGTCATTAAATTCAATGATCGCCCCTCTTTTTCTTTCCCATCCAATCCATTTATTATTTTTTTCGTTAAACTGTCTGCGCCGATGGAAAAAATAAAATTTGTCCCTGGAATCTTTTGCATATTTACCATTCAATTCCTTAATCCCCAACAATGTCATTTTAATAATTTGATCGTCGTCTTCCATTTCACTTTCATCGGCATCTCTGAATGCTCCGATTAAAGCAAAATATAGATTTTCTTCCCTATTGGACAAATAATGATTTTCAAGTTTCACTAACAGTTCTTGAATGCGGTTTTCATCTGATATCAATGTTGGTACAGCAATAATGGTACTTAAGCTTTCTGGTATGCCATTTTTTAACTCAAGTTTTGGGAAAAAAGTCGGTTTTAATGTATGACATATGATAAAATTCACAACTTTTACAGCAATTTCAGAAGAAGGGATCAATACGGCAATGACAGTCAATAAGGAAAAAAGAAACACATTTGATGTTGTGGACAGCATTGAATACTGAATTGCTATTGCAATAAGTACCAGAGTAATTAGGCCAACTGAACCAATATAAAGAATGCCATATTTTCTATTGGCTGAACTTTTTGCTTCTGGCAAAACACTTTCACTCTTTTTTAGTCTGTTTTCCAGAATTTTAATTCCTTTGTTGATTAAATAATAACCAACATGCCAGGTTCGCTGAATCTTTGCATCAGCTCCAGACTTTGCCTCACAACTTTTATAGGCATCTGAAGCAAGTTCGATGGCCAGGTTGGCAATTTTAATTTCAGAAACTCCATAATTTAAAGCCAGTTCTTCTACTCTGTTTTTATAATAATTGCGTGTATTAAAATCCATACAAGAATAAATATCATCCGGATCTTTTTTCAAAATTTGTTCGACAAAACTCACAGAATCAAAAATCTCTGACCAGTCCAATGTTGAAAAATAATGCAAACTGGTGATGCAATTACTCATAGCAACGGTTTTTAAAGACTGGGCATTATGTTCATTTTGTGTGATTTTTTCAGTCGTTAATCCCAGTTTAGCAAGATTTTCATCCATTGCTCGCAAAACCCCGGCATAACCCCGTCCGGATCTTCTTAAATGATAGAAAAAATGATCAATAAAATAGGGATTAACTTCATCAATGACTGGCAAGTTATCTCGGAATAAATTGGTGATTCCGTTGATATCCATATCTTCAATTCCAAGCCACTCATCAAAAATTTTGTCTGCTTTATGCCACTCTATTTGCATGCTTTGGATATCCTCACAATGATGCTTAATTTTTTCTATGAGTGCAAGTTTAAGCATCATTGGAATGGCTATTATTTCTCTTTCAACCAACACATCATATGATTGATAGGTCTTCAGATATTCCAAAAATTTCATTTCATCAATTTGACCATTGGTTTGATCCACAAGATCCAAAGCCAGAGCATATATTCGGGTATGCCCCTTTGAATCACCCGATTTTAAAATGGGTAATTTCAGATAACTTCGTTTATCTAAATCACGATTAATGACTTGGACCTCTTCATTTATAATATAGAAGTTATCCAACAACCACTCTGAAGCAGGCGGAACAGCATATTTTTTTTGAATATCTTCATTGAGCTCCCTATAAACCTTAAGAATATATTTATAGTTTTCATCCATTCTGGAAACAGGCCAATGTGAAAATTTTCTTTTATTATTGAGAAAACGGCTGATGAACGTCTTTTTTTCATCTCTTTCAAGTTCTTCACTTGATACCGCGACTCCCCCTCGACCCAATTTATCGGAACTGTCAAATTTTAGTAAAATAATCCATAAAACCACCAGAATGTATGTAATTAACACCACTCCTTCAATTAATAGTCTTAGATAAGGGTCCATTAGTCTGATCATCCTTTCATCATATATTTTCAAGTCAGTTCAGGTATCGGTAAATCAAGGTGAATTTTTTTGGGAACCAACTTCTTTTCCATACATTTTTTCCATACTGTATTTACATACCCTTAATCTTTAATTCTAAGCTCCAAATTGCTTTTTTACTATAATTGTGAATGTTCTTCAACTCTTTTCCAAAATTTAAGCTGGTCTATTATTTGCAACTCGAAAAGTTACTCTAATAAACCAGCTTTTTGTGTTGTCTGAATAAAAGATATTTAAAATACGGTTTTCCTTCAATTCAAGAAAAGCAGTTCCATTTTTTCATGCTGTAGGCTTCATTCTCAGCAATTGCCCACATAAACAAATTCCAATGATTCCCGGGCAATTTCAGCAAGGGCATAAACACTGGCAACGTCTGTGGGATTTCGATCAGTCATTTTATAGCATGGGAAAAATCGTGATAAATGCAGGGGAATATCCGGACGTATGGATGCCAGCCACTGAGACATCTTCCGAATTTCATGGTCCGTATCATTTTCACCTGGTATAATCAAGGTTGTAACCTCTATATGGTTATTTTTAGCTGCGAGTTTAATTGAGGCCTTCACTGTTTCCAAATCACCGCTGACCTTATGGTAGAATTCTTCGGTGAATCCTTTAAGATCAATATTAAGTGCGTCAATCAGAGGTAATATTTCCTTGAGGGGTTCTTCACAGAAATAGCCATTGGTAACCAGAACATTTTTTAAGCCTTTTCCTTTTGCTAAACCTGCGCAATCCCTCACATATTCATAGCCAACCAGTGGCTCATTATAAGTATAGGCAATGCCAATATTCCCTTGAGGTTTCAGTAAAAGAGCTTGTTCCACAAGGGCCTCTGGGCTAATCTTATTGGTTTGGATCTCCTTAATACCTGCCATGGAAATCTCATAATTCTGGCAAAATGAACACCGAAGATTACAGCCGAAGCTCCCTACCGAAAGAATCTTACTCCCTGGGAAAAACCGGTACAGTGGTTTTTTCTCAATGGGATCAAGGGCCATTGACGTAATCAACCCATAATTAATAGCGGTAATAACCCCTTCTTTATTGCTTCTTGCCCGACAAAATCCAATTTCGTTTTCATCAAGATGACAGTGCTGAGGACAAAGCTGACATATTTCTTTACTCATTTGTGTCTCACCACCTCAAAACGTTCCATTGAATAGTTCTCATTGGGAGAAATCCCTGCTTTTTGCAGTGCAATACTCACCTGTTGCTCTGGCGTTTCAACCCCTTCTAAATTTGGCAAGAGCAGCCCATGTTTCCCTTTTGCACTAACGATCACACCATAACGTTTTACATCAAGCTCTTCCAAGGATGAAATTGGGTAGGCTTCCCCCAGGACATCCACACTGTAAGTAATGAAAGGTAATTCATCTTTTGTTACCGGATGAAAACGCGGATCTCTTGTACCTGCACTGACTGCATTGTAAATAATTTCATCCGCAATACTTGTTGTCATTGGTGAAGTCGTACCAATGCACCCCCGTAACTTTCCATTTATTTTCAGTGAAACAAACACCCCTGATTTTTGACTAATAAGCTCGTCTGAAAGTTCCTGGGTAGGCCTAATTTTCTGATGCTTTTTTACATAATGCTCTAATGACTTCCGAGCAAGCCGAACATAGTCATCTTCGTTATTTTGGGTCTTAAGTTTGGCAAGGGTGGACTGTTCGAGGATCTCGTCAAAGTGCCTGTTTTCATCCTCACCGTCAATAGTAAATGCTGCAACTGCATAACCTACTCCAAATGGCCCTTCGTAAGAAAGCAGCTCTGGGGTAACCGATTTACCATCGAGTGCACCAGCCATAATAATAAATGACCGAAGTCCGCATTCTGCAGCCGCCTCACTGAATTCTTCATCAAAGGTCAGGAATTGCAAAAAATCCCCTTTTGTAATGGCTTCGGTCAGAACTCGATCAAAAATCGGACCTTCCTTTGCCAAACCATAGGGCCCACTGGACTTGAGTTTATGAGAGAGATCTCCGCTGGCAATAATCAGAATTCTTTTCTGTGTTTCCTGGGCTGCCTTTGCAATGCATTTCCCAAAGCGGTAATGGATGAGCGGCAAAAGACCTGATAATGAAACTCGGACGATCTTATAATCTTGATGATATTTGTTTACAAAGTAAAGTGGCACCAAAGATGCATGATCTAGTGCCCTATTTCTTTCTCCGAGCATTCCAGCCGGTATCCCTGCATCCTCGGCAATTGCTGTCAGTCTTTGGGCAAAATTAACATCATACTCGACTTCAATGTGTACCTTAGGTGCTCCGAAATCTTTGAAATCTCCAGTAGCATGTTCCCCTGGGGAAATATGTAAATAATCTGAATAAAGGACGGAGTGAGGGGTTGTAATAATAATAGTATCAGGTTTGAGCTCTCCAATTCTCCGGCCAACTTCTTCATAAGCATCAATCGTTTTTTGAATCTCTTTCTCCTGTCCTTTTCCAACCTCAGGAATGATTAACGGTGGATGGGGAACAATAAAAGTACCAATTAATGACATAATCTTCGCCTCTTTTCATATTTATGGTTTTAATAATTCCAAATAACTCTGTTCATTAAAATTATTTTTTTTGAAATCCTAGTCTATATTATTACTTTATACCTTTCTTTTATAAGTTCAATCGCAATTAAGCAATTTTTTTTAATATCATGAAAAATAAAAAGCTGGTTGATCAGAGTAACCTTTTCAGTTATTCTGATCAACCAGCTTTATTTAATTTCGGACTAGACTAAATAATTTTTTTCTCGTAAATTTTGTTCAATGACACTCAAAATATTATCCGATGAAGCTTCCACTGTGTGAAAATGATATTCGTCTGTTAACTTCATTAAAGGGCTGATTTTACCCTCCGTCAAACTAATAACAAACTCATCCACATCTCTTCTCGAACCCAGAGAAAGCAGAACTTTTATTTCTCCATAAACTTCATGAATGACGAAAACATCATTGACCCGGCCACCTGCCTCAACAATCGTGTACAATTCGTCTGCTATCTGATCGGCAGTGTGAAAAACTTTAAATATTTTTTGTTTCCCAGGAGGGTCCATTAACAGATAACCTTTGTTCGTTGATATTATATTGAAATTAGAGGCTTTGAGTAAAGCAATGTCCTGAACAATAATCTGGCGACTCACTTTACAAGCACTGGCCAGGGCACTACCGGAAATGGGTACTTTGGAAACTCTCAGTTTATTGATGATATCGTCTAATCTTTTTTCTCTTTTCATTTCTTACACCACCTAATAAATCAACCTTTTCATAGTATTTGAAGATTTTTCATGGATAAATCCAGAATTGGCGATGAATGGGTCAAAGCACCACAGGACACAAAATCCACACCAATTTCTGCAATATCAGTCAGTCTTTTTTCTGTTATATTTCCTGAGCATTCGCTTTGAGCCCTACCATCAATAATCTCAACAGCTTGTCTCATGGTGTCATTATCCATATTATCAAGCATGATAATGTCGGCCCCAGCATCTAAGGCTTCTTTTAACATTTCCAGATTTTCAACCTCAACCTCGATCTTTCTCACAAATGGAGCATATTCCTTTGCTCCCTTGATTGCCTGGGCCACACCCCCGGCCGCACTGATATGGTTGTCTTTGATTAAAATTCCATCAGATAGATTGAATCGGTGATTAGTTCCGCCACCGACTTTAACGGCATACTTTTCAAAAATCCGCATATTTGGTGTGGTTTTTCGGGTATCCAGCAATTTTGTTTTCGTTCCTATGAGAAGTTTAGCAAGCTTTTTGGTGTAGGTGGCAATCCCACTCATTCGCTGTAGGTAGTTTAATGCCGTTCTTTCACCGGAAAGAAGGACTCGCACATCCCCTGAAATATCAGCCAGGACATCGTTCTTCTTAACCGCATCACCATCTTTATAGGTTGTCTTCATTTCGCATGTGGGGTCTAATAATTCAAATACCCGTCTGAATACCTCTAATCCGGCAATGACTCCGTCTTCTTTACACAACAGCTGTACTTGCCCCTGGGTAGCTTTACGGATCACAGAATTGGTTGTGATATCTTCGCTGGTAATGTCCTCCTTTAAAGCTTGCAGTATTAATTGATCCATATTTAGTTTCATCGTTACAAAATCATTCAATAGCACTGCTCCTTTCAATTTCATCTAAAATTGTTTTTTTATAATCTAATCGCAATTGTTCCAAATCTCTAAAATCATTGAGATCCACCAGGGATTTTCTAAAGCCTAATGATTCATAATTTTTGACGATATGGGTTGCCGCACGCTTTGCAAACACCAGACTTTCCAGAAGAGAATTACTTGCCAGCCGATTAGCTCCATGAACCCGATTGCAGCTGATCTCGCCAATAGCGTATAAATGTTCCATAGTCGTTTTACTATCCAGGTTTACCTTAATACCACCCATAAAATAATGTTGAGCAGGGGTTACCGGTATACACTCGCTGGTGACATCATAACCTTCATCCAGACAGCGATGATAGATATTCGGAAATCTTTTTCTGATAACCTGATCACCCATTTCCTTCATACAAAGCCATACAAAATTGCTTCCATCCATTTCCATCTGCTCATTAATCGCCTTGGTAAGAACATCTCTTGGCAGAAGCTCATCGACAAAGCGTTCCATATTTTGGTTGTAAAGAACTGCGCCTTCACCCCGTACCGATTCGGAAATGAGAAATCGTCGGCCTTTTTTCTTTGAATACAACGTTGTGGGATGAATCTGGATATAACTGATATTCTCTAATTCAATATGGTGCTTCATCGCAATGGCAATAGCATCACCGGTTAAATGCTGTAAATTTGTGGAGTTATCAAATAAGCCGCCCAGGCCACCGGTAGCTAAAACCACATAATCCGCTTTCAGTAAACTTATTTCGTTGTCTTCATTTGAAATCACAACTCCTGAGCAAATATTATTTTCACAAATCAGATCCACCATGGTGGTATACTCAAGAATTCGTATGTTACTTCTCTTTTTCACTTCTGCAAGGAGTTTGCTGGTAATTTCTTTGCCGGTTAAATCCTGATGGTATAGTATTCTGGCTCTGGAATGAGCGCCTTCCCTGGTATAGGCAAATTGACCATTTTTCTTTTCAAACTCAACGCCAAATGAAATCAGATTCTGAATAATCTCAGGTGATGTTCGTATCATCACATCAACCGAGGCCTTATCATTTTCATAATGTCCGGCTTTCATGGTATCTTCAAAAAAACTATCATAATCATTTTCATCCCTGAGGACACAAATACCACCCTGGGCCAGGAATGAATCACTGGCATCCACCCCGGCTTTTGTAATCATGAGTATTCTTTTATCCCTCGGTAAATTCAAAACATTAAACAGACCGGCTACCCCGGTCCCAACTACAATAATATCCGTTTTTCTGTTCATTTCATCATCCCCATTTACTTCGAAAGCTCAAGCATTTTTTCAAGTGATTTTACCGCTTTAACTCGAGTTGATTCATCAATTTCTATTTGATTGATCATATTTTCAAGAGCAAACCCAACTTTTGGAAGTGTTATTCTCTTCATATTAGGGCAGACTTGATTTGAATTTACTGTGTAAAATTTCTTGTTGGGATTTTTTTGTTTCAGCTGATACAGAATGCCAACTTCTGTACAAATAATAAATTCTTCTGCATCACTGGTTGTAGCATACTCAATGATCCCAGAAGTACTTCCGACGTAGTCTGCTAAATTAATGACATCCAATGTACATTCTGGATGCACCAGGATTTTTGCATTTGGATGAGCTGCCAATGCGTCCTCTACCTCATCCGTCATGATTTCATCATGGACGTGACAAAACCCATCATTAAAAATGAAATTCTTTTCGGGCACTTGCCTTGCAATATATTTTCCCAAATTTTCATCAGGTACAAAATAAATGTTTTTTTGTGGCAATGCCTTTATAATCTTTATTGCATTCGATGAAGTCACGCAAACATCCACATGCGTTTTGATTTCAGCCGTTGAATTAATATAGCATACCACTGCCAAATCTTCATATTTTCCTCTAACCTCTTCAATTTTTTCAGCTGAAGCCATATGAGCCATGGGACAGTCCGCCAACAAATCCGGCATAATAACGGTTTTTTGAGGACTGAGAATTTTCGCACTTTCTCCCATAAAGGTAACACCACAAAATATAATAACCTTTTCGGGAACAGACACCGCGATTTTACTAAGGTAATAGGAATCACCAACATAATCAGCAATTGCCTGAACCTCATCGTTAACATAATAGTGGGCTAAAATAACCGCATCTTTTTGCTTTTTAAATTTTTTGATTTTATTTGATAAATCTTCCATTTCGTTCTACCTCCACCTTTTTATAAAGGAATGTTAGATAGAATTATAGCACTTATCTTTACACATGACAAGTCTGCTGTAAAGATAAGTGCTATAATTTAAAGGATTTAACTTCTTTTTACTCTTCTTCACAAACCATGGTATTTTCGTAATCAGCGATCTTCATATTCAAAATGGTTTCCCAATTGTATACATTCTTTTTTAATTCTATCTGTGTGTTTTTTTTGGAAATTTCATATACTTTTTCCTCATAGGTTGATTTTTGCTCAAAAGCATTGTAAATTTCAAGGGCTTCTTCTTGATTCTTGGCTTCGACAACAAAATCCCAATAGAAATATTCCATGAGTGGAATGTGATATTTTTTCCTGGGGATTTCATCTTGTTGGCTCAATTGAACGGCCAATTCTTTTTGACAATCCCGATTATTTTCTTCCCTTGACCAGGGCTTTACCAGGCTTAAACACCCTTTGAAAATTTGATCTCCGATTTCCATCACACTTTCCGGAATATTCACCTCCGATAAGTGCGTGCAATCCGCAAAAGCTAAATTTCCAATTTTTTTTACGCCTGCTGGAATCTTGACAGCTTTTATATTTTCACAGCCAAAAAAAGCGGCTCGGCCAATATGTTCCATACTTTGTGGAAAGATGCTTGACTTAATATTTTTACATCCGCAAAACGCATAATCTCCAATTTTTTTCACACCATCCGGAATGACTAGCTGTCTTATATTTTTACAACCATAAAACGCATAGTTTTGAATGATTTCTAACCCCTTGGGAAGGGTCAGCATCATAAGATTGGTGCATCCCCAAAACGCTGACTTTCCAATGGCTTTCATTTTTTCTGGAAAAGCCAGGTCATTTAAACTCAAGCAATCGTGAAATGCATAATCTCCAATGGTTTCAAGGCACTTGGGAAGGGTGACATAGGTTAGGTTGGTACATTTTGAAAATGCATAATCACCAATTTCCTTGACATTCTGGGACATTTTAACATCCATTAGGCGTTTGCAATGAGAAAAGGTCCCTTCGCCAATATTTTCAACGCCTTCGGGGATGACTACTTTTAAGAGGTTTGTGCACCCATAAAAAGCTTCATCACCAATACTTTTCACACTTTTGGGAAAGGTCACTTTGGTTAATTTTGTGCAGTTTTTAAATGCTCCGTTTCCAATCCCTTCAACTCCCTCGGGAATTTTAAATTCAGTGATATTTTCGCCATTAAAAAACTCATATGATTTAATTTTATTGTTTGTATCCAACAAAGCGCTCTTCATCATAGTCATCCTTTTAGTTACTAAAAATGAAACCCAGTGTTTCAGTAATATCTTCCCAGGTAGTAAATCCGATATAGGTCTCCTTAATTTCTTCAATACTCTGATGCGATAAATGTTTTAGGGAGTTGTCCCACATAGCCGCATCACCATTCATGGTTTTCGTTAAATCTTCCTGATTGCCTTTTCTACCTAGAAAATTCTCACTGACAATATAAAAACTAATGACTTGTCTTTGATTTCCACCAACATAGTTGTATTTTTCGTATTTCATTGCGCCTTCGATTTCTCGAACCAGCTGAACCCGATTCTCATCTAAATTTGTCGATTTGGTTAAAGACTCCTCTGTTTGTTTGGTATCACCTACAAAAATGTATTTGTCTGTAAGGATAAAAAGATCCGGTTTCGAATTACTTTCCAATACCCACCACTTATGAGGAAAATTTTTACTTTCATCATAGGTTAATATGTTATTTTTCGCCTCCAGGATAGTTCTTTTTTCCCCGGAAATAAGTTCATTCCGTAATTTTGTAGTCTTACTTTCCGGATCAAGTTCTTTGGTTCCAATGGCTTGTTTGAGGTTCTCAACCAGCCATATGAGTCGTTCTGTGGTTGGTGGGAGGCTTTTCGCTTTTAATTCAGATTCTTCATAAAAAATAGCCTGAATGGTTCCAATGTCTTTATTTTTCCATCGATTATTTGCATAACCCTCTCTCATCATATTTAAAAGGTATGTGAGTCGATTACTATCTTCTTTGATTCCATTGACTAAAGGGGTTACCTTTGTTGTTAAACTGTCGTTACTTCCCATATTCCCATTCTCCTTTAACACGATTTTCTGATATTTCAATATTGAAACGTTTACATACTTAATAACAATCTATTCACAGGTGTACACTTGACAGAGTTTAATAAGAATACCTCATTGAACAGCTACATGAATTTATAAAAAATGACTTGATTTAAACCCCATGACTTTGATTATATCAGAAACATAAGCAAATAAGAAGTCATTTGTTTTTCAAAAATACGTGTGACAACTATTTTGGCCCTGGATATTTAAAGCACCTGTTTCCAGGTGCAATTTAAACTACCAATATTAAAACGAGAATTCTATTTTAAAAGTATTGTCTCATCTTAATATTTCCTTGATTGGTTTGCCATCCAATAAACAGACCGGCTTCATAGTTCAGTTTATCAGAATCCCGTTCGTCAATTAATTTTTCCAATAGCAATTTATTAATATAGACATCATGAAAATAGCCAAGGTCTCCCTGGAGCTTCTCGAATTTTTTAATGGATTTCTTTGAATCACTGTCAAGAATTGTAGACAGTTGTTCCATCACATATCTTAATTTTTTGCTCTTAATACGCACTTTATGTATATCTTCTTTATGTGCCAACTCCATTTTTCCCATGGCTTTATTAATGCGTTTTAACCATATTCCAAGTTGTTGTTCGGTATAATCTTTAAGAGACAACTCTAATATTTCAGAATCACTCCAGGAATCTTTTAACAACCAGGTCCAAAGATCCAGTAGTATAACAGATAGTTGATTCGTCTTTAAAAAAGAAGCGACTCTTTTCAATTCTTCTTTTCTTTTTTTCTCTAATTCATTTTTAAGTAACGGGAAATCGCCTAAAGGAATCACACTAGTTTCTATTATCTTCTCTAATTCTTCTAAAATGACGTCTACTTCTCTTATTGTTGAAAATTCAAGGCCTATTTTACCTAACTGTTCCTGTTTCTCATGATAGCCATTTTGGTTAAAAAGTGGGCTGGCAAAAGAAAACAAAGCCCGAAGTTGTCTCAGTTTCACTCGCAGTTGATGAACGTTTTCCGGTTCTTCCATTTGAGCTAAAAGGTTTTCCTGGGCATTGATAATCTCATAAATATTATTGATTACTATTTTTACAATTGCTCCGGTAATTTTTTCATTTGACGTTAGTTTAAGCTTAATTTTTTTCTCTTTACCATCTGAAAATCCAGCAAGGACCAAGCCCTGATGGTATTGACTTTTATTATTAATAAAAAGAGCATACCTTTCAATGAGGTTTGAACCCAATTTTAAAAGGTCTGACATGCACCCTGTTTTTAACTTTAAGTTTAATTCGGAAAGAGGCTCTTCTAAATCATTAACTGTTATTTTACCTATGTCACCGGTTATTTCTATCCAGCTGTCATTTTCAAACAAAAGGTTCATTTTCTTTCTTTCAAAACTTGTCTTAAATAGCGGTTTTAATTCTTTATTAAATGCCGCATTTTTCAAAGATGCACCTATAAGGATTTCGCTAAAATAGTTAATATCCGGAATTGGTTCTTCAATTTTTATTTTCCATTCCTGTTGCTTCTGTGAATAATTTAAACGTTCTGATGGATTGCAAAATGTTACCTTCGCCATCCATTGATGGTTTTCCCTGGATATTTGATAACCAAAACCTACTTTTTGCAGATCTCTGTTTTCAGTATCAAAATAGGATCCTTCTAACTTTTGTGTACTGAGGGCTGTGGCTTCAGATATTTCCAATGCCAATAATTCTTCCATAATTTGATTCAGTACGGAAGAACTTCCCACCCTAAACCTCATTAAACTTTCCATATTCTCCGGCACGACTATTCACCTTCTCTTTTCAAAAAAATAACTTTATGATCTATCATTTACATCCCAAAACTTCCGTTTTTATTTATTTACCCTTTTTGGGTCTCTACAAACAATCATAAATAAATTTTCATAAAAAAAACGGCTTCATAAAGCCGTATTTACGTATTTTTTAATTTCAAGCTATCGATTATCTATCTTTTCCGGATATAAATCATGGCTGTGAAGTCTTTGTTTTGCCGTTTCAAGCCAGTCTGTGCCTTCTTTTCCGTAATTACAAAACGGGTCAATGGAAATGCCGCCTCTTGGAGTAAATTTTCCCCAAACTTCGATGTACTTCGGATCCATTAATTTAATTAAATCTTTCATAATGATATTCATACAATCTTCATGAAAAGCTCCATGATTTCTAAAACTGAACAAATAAAGTTTCAAGGATTTACTTTCTACCATAAAGACATTTGGAACATATGAAATGTAAATGGCAGCAAAATCCGGCTGACCGGTTATTGGACACAAACTTGTAAACTCAGGGCAGTTAAATTTAACAAAGTAGTCATTCTCCTGATTCTTATTCTCAAAAGTTTCGAGAACCTTTGGATCATAATCATATTGATAACGGACCTCCTGATTTCCAAGAAGTGAAATCCCCTTAATTTTTTTCTCTTGATCACTCATTGTGGCTCCTTATATCTTTGCTAATGGCTCTTCTAAATAATTAACGATGAAAACCCCGAGAATACTGGGTAATATCTGACCAATCCCAATACTTACAACGAGTATGCTGTAAGGAACGTGAATTAAATATGAAAGCCAAATTGGAACTAATAGTGAAGGGATGACAAGTATGGGAATTGCCACGAGTACGACATTGATTTTTTTTAAATAATAACAGCTCCCAGCCGTTAAAATTCCCACAATAAACCCGCCAATAATATCAAATGGTCCCAAACCGCCCATGAGCGTATTACTGAAAAGATTGGCAATTCCCATTGGGATAATTAAAAATGGATAAATGGCTGCCAGGGAATAAATACTGGTAGCAATTCTTATTTGAAATTGCCCAAAAGCGAAACTTTGAGTAAAGAACATGGTGACCACATAAAGTGCAATAACGATTGCTGAAATAGTTAGTTTTCTAACATTTGATAATGCTTTTTTGTTTAAAATTACGGTATTTTTATTTTCCAAAATTTGCTCCCTTTTAAAAACTAGAGCATATCCATCCTCAATAAAAAACAAAGCAATATTTTAACAACAAAAAAAGGTACATAGGCACCTTTAAATAAGCTAAAAAAATAGCGGGTCCTAGTTTTGTTTATAGACAGGATGGTTACGAACTGTCTTTATTAATTTATAAAAGAATTTTAACATAGTTACACACCATTAAGCAAGAAAATTTTGATGTATTTAAATATATTCCTAATAAGAGCTGTTATCGTTTGGTTCCCAGAAAAAACAAAGCAATGGTTCCCGGGCCTGAATGGGCACCTATTACCGGATCTACATAATTGATGATCACATCTTTAATATTTAGTTTATCTCTCACAATTTTTTCTAAATACTGGGCATCTTCAAGGCAATCGCCATGAGATATAAATATGATTTGTTCAGTAGGATTTATGCAGGTTTCTTCCATTTCCTTTGCCAGTGCTTCAAGAGATTTTCGTCTTCCTCTAACCTTACCTACGGGAACGAGTCTGCCTTCATTATCTACATGCATTATTGGCTTTATTCCCAAAGCCGTTCCTACAAATGCCGTTGTTGACGATATTCTGCCCCCTCTTTTCAAGTATACTAAATCATCTACCGTAAACCAATGGCAAAGATTTAACCGATTTTCCAAAAGCCAATCCTTAACTTCATCCAATGATTTTCCCTGAAGCTTTTGTTCTGCGGCGTAATACACCAGTAATCCCTGTCCCATTGAAGCTGCAAGGGAGTCAACCGCCACAATTTTACGTTCAGGATATTCCTCCTGGAGTTCTCTGGCCACTAGAGCACCAGCATTATATGAACCGCTCAGTGCTGAAGAAAAACCAATATACAGAACGTCCTTCCCCTGTTTTAATATTTCTTCAAATATTTTTCTGCATAATCGTAAATCAATGCTGGCTGTAGTGATTGTTTCACCATTTCTCATCATTTTATAGAATTTTTTATTGTCTGTTGTTTCTTCTTTGGAATAACTATAGAATTCTTTTTCTCCCACTCTAAAAATAAGTGAAATTATATTAATGCCATATTTGTTAATCATTTCGTCAGTAAGGTTTGCCGATGAATCCGTCACTATTTCATAACTCATAGCTTACGCTCCTATAAATCTATTTTTTCATGTCTTTTTATAAATTCAGTTCAAAATACCAAACCGCCAGTAAAATTACAAAAAACTTTACCCTAATGCACTTATTTTACTTCAAAATAACATTAATGTAAAGTTTTCTATTTCTTAATTTTTGGGTCTATACTGGGAGTTCAACATTTGTCCGTGTTGGCATTTTCATAAGGTTTTATTGATTATTATATTATAGCAATGATTGAGTGGACCACTGCCTTTTCCTAAATTTAGTCCATCCATTAGAGCTCCTGTAATATATGCCTTAGCATTTTTAATGCTTTCTTCCATGGTGCATCCCGAAGCCAGGTTACAGGCAATGGCCGACGAAAGGGTGCACCCTGTACCGTGGGTGTTTGGATTATCGATTTTGTGAGCGGTGAACCAATGTTCCTTCCCATTCATGAAGAATAAATCATCCGCACAGTTAGTGAGATGGCCGCCTTTTATTAAAACACCTTTGCCCGTCATTTTCGAAAGATAAATGGCGGCACCCAGCATATCGTTTTGTGACTCAACTGGGTAACCCCAGAGGCTTTCCGCTTCAGGAATATTAGGAGTAATGATATCGGCAATGGGCAGAAGTCTTTGAACCAAGGCCTTGACTGCATGGTCGCTAAGTAACTTGCTTCCGCTGGTAGCGACCATCACCGGATCGAGGACAATATTTTTCGCCTTATATTCCAGCAATTTATCTGCAATGGTCTTTATGATGTCACTATTGGATACCATCCCGATTTTCACTGCATCCGGTGGTATATCATTAAAAATACAATCCATTTGGAGGGCAACGAATTCAGGAGTTACCTCCTGGACACCGTAAACTCCGGTGGTGTTTTGTGCTGTTAGAGCAGTGATGACACTCATCCCATACATTTTATGAACGGTGATGGTTTTAAGATCGGCCTGAATTCCTGCACCACCACTGCAATCTGAACCTGCAATCGTTAATATTTTTTTCATACTTTTTCCATCTCCCATTCATCGAAGCAATTAAGATACCAGTCTGCCACAGCCTTTATTTCCTCTTTGTCCCTATCCGCACTGGCGTCATATACCGCTGCTACTAAAAAACCCACCGATTTTGCTGTTTGAATGGCATGAAGGGCATCCTCAAATACCACTGTTTCATTTTTCGAGGTATCCAAAAGTTCCAACGCCTTTGTGAATATTTCCGGACTGTCTTTCCCAAATCCGGTTTCGCCACAGGTTATAATCCCGCAAAAATAATCGGCAATCTTTAATCGGTTCAGAGTGGCCTCAACCAAAGATCTTTCCATTGCAGTGGCAATACACATCTTTACCTTCGCATTTTTCAATTTTTTCAAAAATTCTTCAGCCGAATCCTTGAGTAAAAGGGTATTCCGATATTCGTTTTCAATCAGGGTATTAATTTCCCTGATAATGGTTTTCTCACTACTCAGGATCCCATACTCATTTTGAAAATATCGGGCTGCTTCCAAAAGACTCAGTGACTTGAGCTGCTCATATAAATTGGAAGCCGGGGTAAGCCCTTTCCATTTGAGATATTTTTCTCCGAGGGTGAGCCAGATTTTCATTGAGTCAAGCAGCGTTCCGTCAAAGTCGAAAATTGCCCCTGTTAATTTCATTTTTCCACCATTATTTCCGTAAGTTGTCGTAATTCAGCGGTTGCAGCAGCGATATCCGGCTTGGCAAAAATTGCTGAAACAACGGCGATGCCATCGATGCCACTGCCGGAAAGCATTAGAACGTTTTTTTCATCAATGCCACCAATGGCCACCACGGGAATGGTGACCGCTGCGCATATTTCCTTAAGGGTATCAAAGGTCACAGCATCTGCATCTGATTTTGTATTGGTAGAAAACATGGCCCCAACACCCAGATAATCGGCCCCGTTTTTTTGAGCTAAAATCGCCTGATCCACGGTCAGAACCGAAACACCTAAAATTTTATCATCGCCAATAAGCTTTCGCACATCTCTGGCTTCCATATCACTTTGGCCTACATGAACCCCATCAGCACCGCAGGCCAGAGCAACCTCGACGTTATCATTGATGACAAATGGAATCCGGTATTCATCGGTAAGGGCTTTTATTTCTTTGGCCTGTTTTAAAAAGTCTTCGAAATTAAGATTTTTTTCCCTAAGCTGCAGGAAAGTAACGCCGGATTTAATGGCAGCCTCTACCTGAACCGTCAGCGAATTGCTTCCTAACCACATGCGGTCAGTCACTGCGTATAATAGCAGTGACGTTTTATCGACTTTCAATTTTCGCCCCTCCTGCCAGGATCTCAGGAGTTACCTGACTCATGAAATCGATGAGATAGGTTCGATAAGATGAAGTTCCACCCACCGTTTCCATTAACTTGTCATAGGCAAGTTCGCCGCATAGACCCATAAAACAAACTGCCGCAGCCGTTGCATCAAGAATCTCGGTGGGATTCGCCCCAGAAAAAGCGGCAATCATAGCGGATAGCATACATCCGGTGCCTGAAACCTTTGACATAAGGGCATTGCCATTGCTAATCACATAAGCCTTTTGGCTGTCGGCCACAATATCAATGGCTCCTGTAATAGCAATAACCGATTTTGTTTTTTCACTCAATATTTTTGCAAAGGCGATGGTATCCTCAAGGTTTTCTCCGGTTACGGCATCACTGGCATCGGCATCAACACCTTTTGTTGTTCCGGCACCCTGGGCAACCGTCTTAATCTCGGAAATATTCCCTCTAATCACTGAAAACTCAATGTTTTTTATGAGATCAAAGGTGGTGGAAGTTCGCAATGAAGAAGCACCGGCACCTACAGGGTCAAGGACCACCGGGTGGCCAAGTTCGTTGGCTTTTTTGCCTGCCGCTAGCATGGACCTGATCGTCCTTTCATTAAGGGTACCAATGTTAATGCACAAACTGTTGCAAATCGATGTTATTTCTTCCACTTCACCAATGTCATCCGCCATAATCGGAGCACCGCCGCAGGCCAACAAACTGTTGGCACAATCATTGACGGTTACATAATTTGTAATGCAGTGGACCAACGGCGTTTTTTCTTTAACCTTTTGAAACGAATTTTTGAGCATAAATTTTTCCTCCATTTACTAAAATACATAAAATGCCGATAACAATCATCACCGGTAAGGTACTTCCTACCGGAGTATCAATGGCCATGAACATTCGATAGATGATGAAACCGATTGCCCATAATATAAGGTTTGTCATGTTAACCATTTGGTTTGAATAATCCTTTTTCAAGATAAAGAAATCAGTTATTAAGATGGCGGTCATTGGTGCAAATACTGAACCAATCAAATATAAGAAGTTCTGATATTGCTCAATGGGAGTAACGATTGCCAAAAACACACCAACGATGCAGACAATGATGGCAATCCATTTATCCTGAACTTTTTTTGAAATACTGGTAAAACTCACCCCGGCGGAATAAGCATCCAAATAGGTAGTAGTTACTGTAGCGAAAATTATGATAATCACGCCGATTAATCCCAAACCAGCCTGTAACATAATCTGAGCAATATCGGATTGTCCAGTAAAAAGTGCCGCTCCCAAACCAATAATATACATCCAGCAGCTTGTTAAAAAATAAACCCCGGTGCTTACTGCAGCTGACTTTTTGGGTTCCTTGGCAATTTTTACATAATCGGAAATTAATGGAAGCCAGGAAAGGGGCATTGCTACTGATAATTCCACGGCTGAGCCAAAACTCAACCCCCCAATTGCTCCTTGGGCACTGCCTTTAAATACAACTGCACTGAGAACTATTGTTGACAGAAACAACGCGCTCATTGCAACCATATTCAGTTTACTGGAATTTTTAATCCCAACTAACAGCCATAGCAAAATAAAAGCACCTATGATAAGGCTCCAAAATATGGTGCCCGGGATGTTGAATGGTGCATCAAAGATAACACTGGTTGCTTTTGCACCAGCAATAATCATGACGGCTGTCCATCCCACAAGCTGGGTGATATTCAGTACGGAAAACAGAATGGATCCCTTTTGACCAAATGAGCCTTTTACAGTTTCCATGGCGCTTTTTTCGGTTTTTGCTCCGATAAATGCTGCCAGAAACAGCAAAACGCATCCGATGATATGGCCAAGTATAATGGCAGTTACACCCTTTTCGAAACCTAAAGGTGCAACGAGGGTTCCGGCTAAAATCTCTGCAATGGAGACCGCAGCTCCGAACCAAATCATACCGCTGCCGAACAACGAAACTTTTTTGTCTTTCATGATGTTCCTCTCCTCAATAAAAATAGTGGGAAATACCAACTGGCACTTCCCACTAACAATCATCACAATTTTAATGTTTCGTCCCTCCGTTGGTATTATCCAAATCAGGTAATAAGGGTCGAAGTTCGGTCACTTCCTCTCAGCCTGCTCACAAGCTCCCCATGTATTCACTTATTATTTATACTACCATATTCGAAGTATGCCGTCAATTAATTACAATTCTTTCAATTTCACTTTAATTAAATCGATTTTATCCAGCTTCATCAGTTTAGTAATTTTCTGCCTTTTTGACATTTACAATAATTTAAGAATTTTTTCCCGAAGTTGGCCCAGTTCATATGAGGCCATTGCCTCTTTAGTATGGGACTGTTTGAGCGGTACTTTTATATCATCCACAATGTGTGCCGGTAAACCGTTAATAACGTAAATTCGATCTGATAAAAAAATTGCTTCATCAATATCATGTGTAATAAATAATACGGACCCCTGTATTTTTTTTAGAACTTCAAGTAAATACTCTTGCATTTTCAGTCTGGTAATCGCATCCAGGCCTCCAAACGGTTCATCCAAAAGCATAATCTCTTTTGAGAACATATAGGTTCTCAAAAGCGACACACGCTGCTTCATCCCTCCTGAAAGTTGCCTGGGATACTTATCCCAATCTCCTTCTAATTCAAAAATGGGCAGCATTTCCATGACCTTTTTTCTTGCTGCTTCTTTTTTCATTCCCCGGATCTCCAGGGGTAAAATGCCATTGTCAAGGACATTCCGCCATGGCAGCAAAAGATCTTTTTGATGCATATAACTGACGAATCCGGTCTTTCCTGTGACTTCATTATTATAAATGAAGACTTTTCCTTGTTCTGGCATGAGAAGACCTGATATCACGTTAAAAAGCGTGCTTTTCCCACAACCACTTGGTCCTAAAATCGAGACAAACTCTCCTTCATCGAGATGAATATTAATGTCTTTAATAATATTCATCTGGTTATATTCTTTTGTCACATGTTCGACCCTAAGGATACTATTGTTGCGGTAAGAATTCATTGGTAAATGCCTCATTTACATTTAATTCATTTTCTAATAAACCATGATTGAACATCCACTTGCTGTAATTTTCCCAAATACTTTCATTCATAATTCCCCATTGACTTGCATCGCTTTGATACTCCTTAGCCAAATATTTTTGTGAGGCTACGGCTAAATCACGATCAATTTCCGGATTGTCCACAAGTAATAAATCTGCTGCTGCCTCAGGATTTTCGATGGCATATTGATAACCCTTTGTCACTGCCCTTAAAAATTTCTTTGCAGTCTCGGGATTTTTTGCCAGATAATCCTCATTTGCAATAATAACCGGTGTATAATAATCAAGGTTTTGGTCCATATCCTGTAGTCGAATAAAATTAATTGGGTAATTTCTGAGTTCAGCTGAAACCCCATCCCAACCATAATAGATCCAGGTAAAATCAACGTATCCATTGACTGCCGTAAAAAAATCCATGGCACCAATATCAACCATTTCGACTTGATTGACATCAGCATTTTCAATGTCCATGAGTCCTTTTAGTGTTGCGACTTCCATGGGGGAACCCCAACCGCCATATTTTTTTCCTTCAAAATCTTTAGGTGATAGAATATTACGATCAACAGGCGAAGCAAACCCTGATGTATTGTGTTGAATAATGGCTGCAATCGCTTTAACGGGTAATGGATTTGCTGCTGTTCTTGCATAGGTGACTTGCTCCTGATAGCTGATACCGAATTCTCCCTGACCAGCTGCGATTAGGTCTGCACTCCCACCTTCTGAGGGTTGAATGATTTCAACATTTAAACCTTCTTCTTCAAAATAGCCGAGCTGTTGGGCTACATATAACCCTGTATGATTCGTGTTCGGCACCCAGTCCAATACCACAGTAATATCCTCATTTTTCTTTTGAGAACATGCTGATAAACTGATTATTATTATTCCAACCAAAAGTAGAATGTATCGTTTTTTCATTTAATTTACTCCTTCGATTTTTCCCAGGGCATAATTGCCCTTTGCAGCATTGCAATGCTGTAAAAAATAGTAATGGATAAAATGACAATAACGAGAATTGATGCAAAAACAAGATCAAGCGCAAAAGCATGTCTTGCCCTAAGCATATAAACACCTAATCCTGATTTTCCACCGAGCCATTCACCAATGACTGCTCCCATAATGCTATAAGTTGCAGCAATTTTCAAACCTGAAAAAAAATATGGCAATGCATATGGAAATTTTATTTTTGTGAAAATCTGAATTTTTTTTGCTCCCATTGAACGCACCAGATCGATGAGTTCTTCATCCACACTTTGTAAGCCTTCAATAAGATTTATGGTAATCGGAAAAAAGCAGACCAGGACGACTACAAAAATCTTTGGTGTTATTCCGAAACCAAACCACATGGCTAAGAGCGGCGCAATAATGATAATGGGTACCGTCTGAGAAATTACTAAATTTGGATAAATTGCTTTCTTTGCAATTGATGATTGATCCATGATAATCGCCATAATAAAAGATAAAATAATGGCGACAAGGAGACCTAAAATCCCTTCAAAAAATGTTACGCCTGTATGGATCATAATATCCGACCAGTTTGTGATTAGCGCACTGATGATGTCTGAGGGTGATGGCAGTATGTATCTTTGTACCCATCCCATTGAGACGACGATTTGCCAACACACTAGTACAAATGAAATGAAAATTATTGGGATTAGTCGATCACTTATATTTTGAGACTTTCTCATCTATTGTGACGCCTTCTTCCTTGTAATCAATTTTAACAATGGAAACAACACGCTCGGCCCCAAGATCGGTACAAATAGTCTGAGCTTTTTTTACAATTTCTAACATCTCATCGAGTTCTCCTTCAATGGATGTCTCAAAAGGCCCCACAACAAACTTAAGCCCCGTTGCCTTAATCATCTCGATGACCTTGTCAACAACATAATAAATCTCACTATCCGGTACAACAGGTAATACCTGAAGACTTAGATTAACGTTTGCCATTAAAATGCACCTCCAAAAAAAATCTTTATCCAAAAAGGATAAAGACGGATTTTTAAATATTTCCCTCCGTTGGCATTATCCAAATCAGGTTTTGGGTCGAAACATTAAAGTTTCCTCTCAGCCGGTTAATACCAACTCCCCTTGTAAAAAATTGCTATGCCACTCTTTTAAATATTCCAATATATTGATCCCTTTTTAACTTGAACTTTTAAAAAAGCAGCTCATCGATATCAACCAATCTGAAAAAGGAGTCCTAAAACTGCCCCTATTTAGTAGTTTAGTCAATGAACCGCCTAACCTTATCTTCTAAAAAAGGGATTTCACTGCCTGAACAATATCCACTTCGTTGGGCAGCACATAGCTTTCCAGGACACCGCTGAAAGGAATCGGACAGTTTAATGAACCCACCCGTTTAATGGGAGCGTCACATTCATAAAAACATTCTTCGGCAATCATGGCGGCCACATCCCCTGTATAGGCCCCGCGTTTCGCTTCTTCGGACACGAGTACAACCTTGTGTGTTTTCTTGACGGATTCGACGATGGCCTCTTTGTCCAGAGGATACAGAGACCGCAAATCGATGACTTCTGCATCGATGCCGTCTTTTGCAAGGAGTTCAGCGGCTTTGAGGGCATCGTAAACCTGTTTGCCATAGCTGATGATGGTCACATCACTGCCTTCTTTTTTAATGTTCGCTTTGCCAAAAGGAATCGGTTTGACTTCATCTTCCACTTCACCGGGCATAGCGTACAGGGTTTTATTTTCAAGATAGATCACCGGGTTATCATCGTCAATGGCGGTGAGCATAAGCCCAATGGCATCCTGGGCATTTGAAGGATAGACAACTTTCAATCCCGGAACATGGGTGAACCAGGCTTCCAGGGATTGGGAATGCTGGGCTGCCGCTGCAACGCCGCCGCCTGACGGAAGACGTACCACCATCGGCAGTTTGAGTTTTCCCCCAAACATATAACGCATCTTGGCCGCCTGATTGACTAACTGATCCATGCCAACCGTTGAAAAGTCAACAAACATCAGTTCCGGAATGGGCCGTAATCCAATGGCTGCGGAGCCAACGGCGGCACCGATAATGGCACCTTCTGAAATCGGTGTATCACGCACCCGTTTTTCCCCGAATTCTTCGACTAATCCTGCCGTGACCCCAAAGCATCCACCGAAAATCCCAACATCTTCTCCGAATATGCATACATCCGGGTTTTCCAGCATTTTTATCCGCATACCTTCTTTGATTCCTTGACCATAAGTGAGCTCTCTCATCTTGATCGTCCCTCCTCTACTATATCGGTATAAACATCTTCCACAGCCGATGACACGTCCGGCATTTTGCTTGCCAGCGCAAAATCGACGGCTTCTTCCACCAATGCGTCGATGGTTCCATTGAGTTTATCCACTTCCGCCTGGGTCATGACGTTATTCTCAAGCATGTATTTTTCCACTCTGGGAATCGGATCTTTTTTCTTCCACTGTTCCAATTCTCCCGGTGGTCGGTATACGGTCGGATCGCCTTCAAAGTGACCGCGCCAACGGTAGGTTTTGCATTCGATCAGGGTTGGTCCCTGGCCTTTTCTGGCTCTGGCCACGGCTTCATTCACGGCTTCATAGACTGCAAAAACATCGTTTCCATCAACGGTAATCCCGGGAATATTGTAGGCAACCGCCCGTTGGGAAATATCCGTGATATTCTGATGTTTTGCCTGGCTCACGGAAATCCCGTAACCATTGTTTTCGCACACAAACACCACCGGCAGCTTCCAGGTACTGGCCAGATTCAGACCTTCATGGAAGGTACTCTGGTTGGTGGATGCATCGCCGAAGAAACAGGCACAGACCTGGTCGGTTCCCTTGTACTGAAATGCCAGGCCAGCTCCACACGCGATGTTTTGGCCGGCGCCAACGATCCCATTGGCACCGAGGATGCCTTTGGTGGCATCGGCAATGTGCATGGACCCGCCTTTACCTTTACAGTAGCCGGTTTCTTTTCCGAAAAGTTCCGCCATCATGTACTTCAAGTCGCCGCCTTTGGCAATGATGTGCCCATGTCCACGGTGGGTGCTGGTAATGCAGTCATCCGGTCGCAAACTGGAGCAGACCCCGGTTGCCACCGCTTCTTCACCGATATACAGGTGAACAAATCCCCCGATTTGACCTTCAGCAAAAAGATTCATGGCTCTGTTTTCAAACTTCCGAATCTTAATCATCTTGGTATACATTTCAATGATATTTTCATTTGATAGTTTCAAAATATTTCCTCCTTTTTTTATATGCTCACAATTTCAACAACCAATTTTAACTACCGGTTACTTCATAAAAATTTCGTCACCGCTCTTGTTATCAAGACCCGGATGAACATCAAACCTTACAACGCCTACAACTGCTTTGCCTTTTACAGCATTACTGATCATTGCGGCGCCATTGAGTCCAAATCCACCGCACAGTTCAATCGCAACCACACCATCTTCGGATAGTTTCACTGCTTCTTCAACAGCACTTTCATAGCTCTGGACCCCAACGGTGATCAAAGTCACCTGTTCCGTTTCAATGACAGACCTGTGGTTGGCAGGATCGGCATTTGGTGCAATAAAAATAAACGCTGCTTTTAGTGCCACTACTAAACCTCCCTAATTTTATTCTTTATGTATTGGTTATGCATATTTCGTGCCAATTTTTTTTTGTTTTGAAAAGTAATTCAAAGTGTGATTTTATCACAGTTATTTGTAAAGTCCGCTCGCATTGACATTATCAGTCTCAAAATGCTTTCTCTAAATGAGAAAATAGTCTCATTCTGAGAAAATAGTCTCAAAATACTTTCTATTTAAAGACACAAGTTTTATGTCCGTTGTCTTTATGAAGCAAACTTATTCATCCGAACAAAGCATCATTTTCAGATAACAGATAGTAACTATTTTCTGATTATAATTTATTCAGGATAGACAGACACTGGTTCCGGCCATTCAAAACTTTCTTCGGGGCCATAAAGCTCAACAATGCATTTGAGATCATCACGGGTTTCCCTGTAATCATAGTGGAAGTTCTTTCCCCAATAACCATACTGTAGTGGCCCTAAATCATTTTTATCGCAAAATTCCAAGGCATCTGCGTAAGATTCAGTATCCATGGCTACATGATGGATCCCTTCGCCATGTTCCTTCAAAAATCGTGCGTAATCGCTGATGTCATCCAAGGGTTCAATCAGTTCCCATTGCACAGTTCCAATATTCGCAAGCGCCAGCCGCATCGAATAATCAACACGCTTACCGCCAACACTCATGTCCGCAACGGTGTCCTTGTTAAACTCATAAATTTTCCAGGGACCTATCCCATATTTATCCGCATAGGTCTTAACCGTGGCATCCAGATCTTTTACAACAATCCCTACCTGTAACAAATTCGTAAATACCGGTTTCATTAGAATTTATCTCCTTTTATTATTAATATGGTTTTACAATAATTTTAACATTCTGGTCTTTTCTGTTAACGAGTTCTTCAAAGCCTTTTTCGATAATATCATCAATGCCGATTCGGCCTGTCACTAATGGTGATATATCAATACGTCCATCAGAAACTAAATCAATGGCAGTTTTAAAATCTCCTGCATAGGCTAATGAACCAATAATAGTCTTATCTGTGAATACGATGGAGTTAACCTGAATACTCGTTTCTTTTTCGTAAATTCCGCTGAGTATAATTTTGCCACCGGTTCTGGCAACTTCAATCGCAGTAGGCGTTACCTTGTCACTTCCGATACATTCGAAGACAACATCTGGGCCAATACCGTCTGTGAGTTCTAATATTCTTGCTTTAATATCGATTTCAGTTGGGTCTAAAACTTCATGAGCTCCCATTTTCGCTGCAAATTCTTTTCTTGCTTTTGCAACTTCTACTACGTAAATTTTTCCAGCTCCAGCTGCTCTGGCAGCGAGAAGGGTACATAGACCAATGGTTCCTGCTCCGAAGATTACAACACTTTCACCTTCAATGAGGGGTCCTGAACGTACTGCATGAATTCCAACTGAAAGTGGTTCAATTAATGCACCTGCTTCAAATGACATATTATCTGGCATCTTATATAAAGTATAATCTGGAACGACGACGAATTCTGCAAAGGCACCATCCACCATTAAGCCTGTAAATGCCAGTTTTTCGCAAACGTTGTACATGCCTAATTTACAAGGATTGCATTCATGGCATACCCAACAAGCATCCGGAGCGACTCGATCGCCTACTTTAAACCCTTTAACATCGGAACCGACTTCCACAATCGTTCCGGCAAACTCATGACCAAGAGTGATTGGTGCTGTTCCACCTGTTAACGGATGTGGTGTAGTAGTTGGTATAAAGATTGGTCCTGCAAGATACTCATGTAAATCAGAACCGCAAATTCCACACCATTCAACTTTAATTTTTACAAAATCTTTGCCTGGAAGTTCTGGTTCAGGAACATCCATAACTCTAACATCTTTTTTTCCATACCATACTGCTGCTTTCATTTTTACCTCTCCTTATTTGATTATTTAATAAAAACCAATTGCAAATTCCAGTACTTTTCCGACCCCCTTTAAAAATGTTCTTTCTTATTACAGTGCCGCAAATTCCGTGCCAAAAAACCATATTTGAAAAATAAATCCGAAAATGGCTTTATCTAAGGGTTCTTTGCTTCTTTCACTCTTTTATCTGCCATAAGTATCACAATTCTTTCTCAATATGATAAACACAGTCTTATTTTGAGAATAAACTCTCATAAAAAAGAATCTGCACCTGATCTTTGGGTGCAGATTCTAAAATATTACTTTTTCATTCTCAGCGTGCATTGATGCAATATGCCTTTATTTTTCTGTAAATCGTTGCTTTGCTGATGCAAAGATCTTCGGCTGCTTTAACAGCATTTCCCTTATTTGCAAAAAGAGCATGTTCTATGCTATTTTTCTCCAAGTCTTTGAAACTTTCAGCTTCTTTTTCTTCTGTGACTGATGTCTTCTCCTGAATTTTACTCAATAATCCTATATTGTCAATGATTCCCCCAGCTGAGAGATAATAGGCTCTCTGTACAATATTCTTAAGTTCCCTTACGTTTCCCTCCCAATCATATTCCAAGAGTTTTTCCTCAAATAATTCACTGAATTGTTTGTTAATTCCGTTGTTCTCCTGATTGAGTTGCACTAAAAAATATCTTCCAAGTTCGATAATATCTTCTTTTCTTCTTTTTAGAGGCAATAACCTCAAATTGATAACATTAAGTCTAAAATAAAGATCCTGTCTGAATGCCATTTTTGACATTTCATTCAAAAGATTCCGATTCGTAGCAGAGATGATTCTAACATCCAACTCGCGTTCGTAGCTTCCCCCAATACGCATCACGGTATTGTTATCCAGAACTCTCAATAGCTTCGGTTGAAATTCCAAAGGGATCTCACCTACCTCATCAAGGAATAATGTTCCACCATTAGCCATTTCAAATTTTCCCGGCATTCCACCTTTAAGGGCTCCGGTAAAAGATCCGCTCTCATATCCAAATAATTCACTCTCTATGAGTTCTTTGGGTATTGCAGCACAGTTTATTGCAATGAACGGTCCATTACTTCGATGACTTTCATTATGTATCGATTGGGCAAACAACTCTTTTCCCGTTCCGCTTTCGCCTTCAATGAGTACTGAACAGTTTGTCTTTGAAATTTTTTTTGCAGTATTGATGAGTTCAATCATTTTGTTATTTTTAGTAATGATTTTATCAAATGTATAATTTGCTCTAAATCCAGCCAATTTATTAATTTCTTTTCTCACCTGCTTGGTTTCTCTTATGATCAGCACTGCACCCATTACTTTGTCATTAAAAACAATCGGTGTAATATCAAGAAAGCAGTCGATTTTCTTATGACCAATTAAGAGTGTAATATCCGAAAATCTAAATTTGTGCTTATTGATAAAGATGTTGTTAACAATATCAACATCTTTCATCACCTTATTCATATCAATCTTATATATTTCCTCTTTATCCATCTGGAATAGCTCCGGAATTTTATTATTAATCTTTTGAATTTTGAGATCCGTATCAAGGATCATTAAGCCGTTCAATATCGAATCCAGGGCAACATCCATAAGCCGGTAGGACTCGAGTATTGCAAGTTGTTTTTCAATATTCTTAGCTGCCCAAACAACGATACCGTAAGTATGGGTATGGACATCCTCTGCCCTTCCGGACAAATCAAGACAACCTATGATCCGCCCTTTTGTGTCGTGAATGGGTGCTGCCGAACAAGTCCACCCATAATGACTTGTGCAATAGTGTTCTTCCCCAATAATCTGAATCGGCTTATCCATTGCCAGACAGGTTCCGATTGCATTTGTTCCCACATTTTTTTCATCCCACAAAGTGCCTTTTATAAAATTTAAATTTTCATGGTTTTCTTCGATGTCTTTATTTATTATGATATCCATCAAAACACTGTTTTCGTCTGTCAATACCACACTGTAGCTTGTTTTTTTAATGATCTCAAATATGTCTTCCATAACCGGTCTTGCAATACTAAGGAGTTCTTTTTTCCGTTCAAGGCACCTTTTAAGCTCTTCCGCAGAAATACTACTACCTATACCGTCTCCAATATCAACCTTCATATTTTCACATCTCATCCAAGACTCGATAATTTCCGGCCTAATATCCAGCGAAATTTTTTTAACATTTTTAACTTTTTCCATCAACATACTTGATATCATAGATTTTCCCTCCAAATTATTAATCAAATTTAAAAGATAAATATTATGTCAACGATTACATTAAAACATCCATGAAAAATTTCATTCAATAAATAATAAATGCTTATGAATCAGTTTTCTATCATTCATTATTTTTCACAATAATTTCCTCTATCCCTTACTTCTTTGTTATACCCTGATTCCATCCGAAAAACACCAAATAAAAAGACTTATTTATTCTTTTTTGGAAATATGACAACAACATTTATTTTTGTTCTTCAATTTTCAAAATAACTAACGAAATATTCCAGCAAAAACCATAACGATGATAAGTGGCAGTAAAGTAAGCACTAAATTTTGAACACTCAGTGCAAAGGTTTTTTCTTTTAACTGCTGCTTTCTAAATACCACAATATTTTTTTGAACGATGATTAAAGCAACCAAAACAAAAAGCACATAAATTGGCAATATTTTCAGAAGCGCAATGACGATGATCGCTGCAAATCCCAAATAATACAAACCTGCAAAAAGGTTTAATGCATTTTGATTTCCAATGTAATAAGGTAAAGTAAAGCGGTTAACTTTAATGTCCTCCTCAACATCACAAATATTATTGGCCAGCATTATATTTGCAATGCCGCAAATTGCCGGTATGGTAATAATGCCAAGCTTAAATAAATCTGCCAAATTAAACCAAAGCTGTAATATCCAGTTATTTAAAAAGAAATAAACCAGGCTGTCTCCTGGTGCATTGATAAAGACAACTAAAAACGGAATAAAAAAGCCCATAAAAAAACCTGAGAAAATCTCACCCAAGGGCATCCGTGAAATAGGAGCGGGCCCAAAGGTATAGAATATCCCGACGGTAAAACAAAGACCTCCACAAAACAGGACGATAAGGCTGGTATTTAAAACAAGTAAAATCCCTGCCAGTATTGCGATAATCAGTAAAATGAAAAATATCCGTTTTGCATTTTTTTTTGAAAACTGCAGCTTCTTACCATTTGTTTTTATATCGATATAATTATTCAGGGCTGTGGTAGCCATATCAAAGAACAGCATGGAAGTGAAAAAAAGCGCTGTATTGACTAGACTAAACTGTCCATAGACATAAAGAACATAGAATAATCCAAGTAAGAAAGGTAACAAACTTGCAATTTTCGTTTGTATCTCTACGTATTTTAAAAATCGCTTTACTATGAGCATCACCTCTTAATGTGCACCTTTCCAAATTTTTTCGAGTATCTCACTTATTTCCGATCGTTTCTTTTGATCGGGCAAAGACTCAATCATTTTTTTTGTTTTGATATAATATTTTTCAGCCAATTCCAAGGCCATTGATACGCCACCAAGATTTTTTACCTCGGTTATGATGTCGTTAAGCTCTGGTATTGATAATTGCTGATCTTTAATCCGAGCTTTAAGTTCAGGATTTTTAAAAAATGCATAAATAAGAGGTAGTGTTATGACATCTTCGGCAAGGTCATGTTCGACTGATTTCTTGGCAACTTCAAAATTCCCTTCATAATCAGCGCAATCATCTAAAATTTGAAAGATCATTCCCATTTTGAACCCTATTCGTGCCATAAAACGCGAGTCTTTTTCGGAGTCACCGCTTAAGACCGCTCCGGAGTACATTGCCAATGAAAAAAGAGCAGAAGTTTTTCCGGCAATTATTTTAAGGTAGTTTTGAACGCTTAAGTCAGTATCTGCATTGTGTTTGAATTGTTGTAACTCCCCTAAACAGATTTTTGTCATTGCACTTGAAAATTCTTTTAGCTTATCAGGATATTCTGCTGATATTTCCGATACCATTGAAAAGCATTTGCAAAATAGGTAATCGCCGCAAATCACCGCCTGCTTTTTTCCAAATCGGCTTTGAACACTTAATTGACCTCGTCGTGTCTGGGCCTCATCAATAATGTCATCATGAACTAGAGTAGCAAGGTGTAATATTTCCAAAGCTGCTGCTGCAACCACAGCGTTCTCTGAAACAAAACCGCCCTCGTCAGTGGAAGTCACCAGCAACAACTTTGCCCTTAAATTTTTGCCGCTTTCCTGGGTTAAATGTTGCATAATTTCTAAAAATATTTCGTCTGTTTGCAATAAACTCTCTTTAATCAAAACGTTCACTGCTTCCAGTGAACGTTTATATTCAATTTTTTCGGATGAATTATGATCAATCATTGTATAAATAAAGTTTCCGGACAATTTTTAGATTCTTGTAATGCTTTTTCAACCATGGCATCACATAATAATCAAGGCCGAAAACTCTTCCTCCTCCAATAATAAGAGCGATCGCTGCAAAAGCCATCCACCATGTGCTTAGGTATAGTCCTGTTGTTGAAACGAATAAACCTTCAAGGACAATTGAGTAAAGAGCTGATACGGTTGTAAATAGTCCTAACAGTAAAAGTATCCCCACAATTATTTCAGAATAGACGATTACTGACTGAAAAAACACTTCTGAATCGCCACTACTTAAGATAAATGTGTTATTAAACCAATCCATTAACCCGACTTGAAGTTTGATTGCTATATCCGTGGTATGGATCACAATGACATTGAAGAGGCCTAAGATATTCCAATTAAGAATTAAGTTACCGGCTGCTGCAGGTGCGCCAGTTGCTACTGTGGCACTGGAAACTGCCTCACTTCCATGAGGGACAGTTATAATTTGGTTAAATAAATCATTTGCGCCCTTAAAGAACACGGTAAGCTTTGGCGATTGAAGCCAGCCATCGTTTATTTTTTTTACGCCTTCATATATCCAGAACGCACCTAAAAAAACGCGAAGTGGCACTAATAAAAAGCTAGGGGTTCGGTTTGAAAAATGCCCGCCGACAAAGCTACGACGATTTCTGATGGTAAAAAACTCATGTCTCATATAACTAAAGACTTTATTCCATCCTAGAATTTGAATAAAATAAATGATATTTATAAAATGCTTTACGAATTGTGAGAGAAATGAGGGCAACGCGAATTTCTTATTTTGAGTACCAACATAAGAAATGCCATAACGCCCACCAATACTGACCATAACGCCATGGAACTTAGGATTGTATTTTTCCATTTTTCCTTCACCAGTGATGGCACTGGATAAATTATGGGCTACGGTTGCAGATGATTGTTCACAGTTTTCAACCATTTGGGGCACAGGGAGTTTCTGTCCTTCTGGAATGAAATACATATTATCCCCTGCAATAAACACATCACTTCGACCTTCAGCCTGTAAAAATTCATCGGTTTTAATCCGAGCTCTCCCAACCTGCTCCAATTGAACTGATTTCTTGGCGATTTCCGAACTTTCGATGCCGGCAGTCCATATCACAGTTTTTGTTTCAAGCTTGATATGTTTTTCACCTTGTTTTAGGCCTATAAAATTTTCACCAATGGCCTCAACCGCAGTTTTTAACATGACGGTTACGCCCATTTTTTCTAATCGTCTCTTTGCTTTTTCCGAGAGCTTTTCAGATAAATTCGGAACTACTCTATCCAATATATCAACAATGGTAATTTGCACCATTTCACGATCAATTTCAAATTCTTCACAGAGAATTGGAATCCATTCAGCAAGTTCACCGACCATTTCAACACCGGTAAATCCAGCCCCTAAAACATGAAAGCTAAGAAGTTTCTGTTTTTCCTTTGGATCTGTTTCCTGTAAAGCTTTGGTGAACATATCGAAAATATGCCCTTTAATCTTAACAGCATCTTCATAGGACCATAGTTTATATGAAAATTCCTCGGCACCGGGCACCCCAAAAAATGTTGGGCGTGAACCTGAAGCGAGGACAAGATAATCATAGTGATAGCTGGTGTTTTTCCCAGTTAAAGTTTTATTATCATAATCGATATCTGTAATGGTATCAATTTTTATATCAACTTTTCGGCCTTCAAAAATACGTTTTATACTTATTCTGATACTGTCTTCTTCCACGCGATTCGCTGCAACCTCGTGTAACTCGGTAAGCATAGTATGATAGCTTTTTTTATCAATTAAAGTTATCTTCACATCTGTTTGCTTTTTTAAGCGTTTTGCAAGTTTTTTTGCAATTAAAATGCCAGAATATCCGGCACCTAAAACGACAATGTTCTTTTCCATTATTAACCTCCGGAGTATGACTCATTTATATTTTTATAAAATACTAACTATAATAACAGTTATGAAACCTGCATTAGTAATAATCAATCTAATTAAAAACCAACCAAATACAAGTGACAGCCTTTTGTATTTTCTAAAATAAAAACCTCTAAATTGATGATGATGTAATTAAGCTTCAATTTAGAGGTTTTCAAAATTTTATTATGAAATTTTAAACTGTTGCGTCAGGACTTAATTCCTGAACTCCGGTAACTGAGCTTGTGGCATCCATTTTGAATGAAGCTTGTGCTTCTGGCGTATTAAAATAAATATTTCCTTCTACTTTAGCATCTTTTAATTGGAAATCAATTGCATTAACGTAAATATCACCTACAAAAGTTCCATGTTCAAAACTTGCTTCCGGACTATTAATCGTTAATGTTGGTGCTGTAATAACGAATCTGGCAGTCACATTTTTATTAGCATCCTGAGTGTAAGCTGCAATTTTACGCTGGGTAACATCTGCGCCATTAGCATCTTTTTTGCCATTTAAAAATGTACCATCAAGTACGAGACCCTGATCAAATGTTAAATCTTTTGTTGTTGCAATAATCCATGTGCCTTCTGCGCTAATAGCATTTTGAAATGCAGCTTCAGTATTGACTAATGAGGCTGTGGTTACCACGTCTGTTTTCGTTTCAGTGCTCGTTTCTTTTTCGGTTGTTGCTGGAGCCTGAGAACAACCTGCCAACAAGGTTACAAGTACAATTAACGATACCAAAATTACTTTCGTCTTCATAAATATTCTCCTTCTTTTCTGAAATATTTGCTCTATCTAGCATGTTCATTATATACCCAAAACAAAAAGAGGCAAACTTTTTTTTCTATTAATGTCAAAAAAGCCATCATATTTCAAGAAAGCTGACTCTAAAAAGGGAGATATTATCAACGCTAATTTTAATTCAGTTACCTGTTTATCAAATACTTTCTTTGCCAACTATTTGAAACTCCAAACTGTCTACCAATGGTTGAAGAACCTTATACTTTACAGCTTGGACTTGCCAGGCAGGTTCCTGTCCAAGTTTCTTTAATCTTGTCATTTCCTTTTTCACAAGGTCCAATTCATTCTTTAGGATAGGGTGAAATCTCACCTCTGTAATGTAATTCGGACAGTCGTAAATAAAGCATCCATCTCCATCTTTACAGTTACCACGGCCAAAATCATATAGACATACACCTGTTGGAAGGGTTTTAAAGCTCATTGATTTTGATAAATCTGATACTGCCTGTTCAATATCTTCTTTTGTCTTATTTCGAAATAAATCATTCAATATTTCATTAATTTCCGGTGACCTAAATCCCACAATCTTTGAATCCGGACTAAACATTAATTCAGCGTAGATTTCTTTTACTTCCTTTTCCTGGATATCAAGATAAGGTGTATTCATTTCAATCAATGGTTGGGATTGCTGCTTCGGGATAGTTATAATCGAATATTTCCGAAGAATCATATCTCGAATAAAAGTTGCCCTGAACTGATATGATTTTAATGGATATAGCTGCCCTTTGCTATTTCTAATATCCCATCTCTTAATAAAAGCCGTTAGTTTATTCTTGTTCCACGCATTAGTATAAAGACCTCTGGTTCCCTCATGGCGAAGTAAAAACATATACTTTGATTCTCTTTCTTTTCTAAGAATTTCCGCCGTTTTTTCCAGTTCAATAATAGCATCTTTAACGAGCTTCGTGATAAACACCTTTTGCATTACCGGTTCATCTTTTTCTTTTTTGTAAAAGGGAACCTCCATATAATCATATCTGTCTGAAGTGATATTCACGCACCCTTTTTTAATGGATAAAACTTCGTTGATACCAAGTCCTGTTTGGCTTTGAATGATGATCACCGTCTTTGTTATTAGGTCCTTTTCATCGTGAACTGCATGATATATTATTTTATTTAGTATATCCTCAGGAATAGGCTTTGTTTTATTTCTACGCTTTTTCTTTTGTGTATTCCATAGGTCCTGCCTTTTCAGATCTTCAAAAATGTCGATCTGTGGTACATCCCAGCCTTTTACCTGGCCAATCTTGATGATATCTTTGACGACGTGAGCTACCGACCAAACAGTTCTTTGCGTCACTTTCTTTTTTTCTCTCATCCACTCGGCGAAATCAAGAAAATCATCTTTTGTAACCTTGCTAAAACTAGTAATCCCTTTAAGGTCACAATATTCAATGAATTTGGGTAAAGCTCCGTTTATATAATTTCTAATTGACTGGGGTTTTATCTCCCCGAGCTTATGATATGCATATAATTTTACGATTCGTTTCATATTTTCATTAGTGATATACGCAAACCTTAATTTATTATTATTTTTCAACTTTGCTTTTTCAGTATTGAATGCCCCTAAATCCCAAACATCATCACTAAATAACGATTCACCAATATAAATATTGTTTAGATCTGTAGTGCTATCTATTAATGGTAATTCAAAATTAGTATCTGCCATCTCGCATGTCCTCCAATTTACTGATGATTGCTTTTAACACCTCCATGGTTGGCATAAAATGCTCAACATAGTGGTCTCCATAGATATTGTATTTCAACTGTTTTTCAAGTACGTTTAAATGGTTTTTGTGAGCTTCTAAATACTCAGGAGTCGTTATGTAACCACTGCAGGTATAACATTTTTTTCGCTTTAACAATCTGTCACAAATTTCACCATTTTTGGAAGGCTTTGTACAATAACCATCACTTAATCCAGTAATACATTTGTCATTATTTGCCCTGAACCATTCCAATTCAACGGGATTATCAATAATACTTGCATCGATTTGATTGATATTTCTAAGGATTCTAATACCCTTGAATTTCCGGTCAGATTCTTTATCTTTTTTATCAGCAGTGACAGGTTTTGTATTAAGCAGATTTTTATCCCCTAATACATCCTGTATCACTTTAATATTTTTGACTTCCGAAAGCATATCCATCCCCAGTGTCCGTTTGAACTGATGGTAAGTTAGGTTATATAACTCCCCTTTGGAATTCATGATTTTATTTTCTCTAATGAAACACTGAAACCACCACTTAAGTGTCGAATATTTTACAACACCTATTTCCCCAATATTATTTTCATATTTGTTCGCTCTTTTGATTGTATCAATATAAAGAAGATCTTTCATACTCTCATTGGCCTGAGCTCTTAATTCCCTGGTGCATTCCAACAGTTTTTCAACTGCAACGACACACTCATTTGAAACCGGCATTGGTGGTCTTTCTTTACGTTTTTTTTGTTCAAACCCTGAGATTGTATATCCACTGATTAAATGAGGCTTGATACAGTGGATGCTCAGCTTCAAAAGTTCTCCGAGACGCATACCTGTGGATTCTAAAATAACGACACCATACTTGATATATGGATTCTCTTCTTTTATCAGAGCATTATTAATTTGTGCCAACACATCATCTGGAATGTATTCTATTTCAAGCTTCCGATTAACTCCGGTATACTCATTATCTGTAAATATTTCTTTGTCCGGTACTGTTGCAGGATTCTGAGCCTGACACCAATAAATAATTGATTTTATAACCGTTAACAACTTCTTCTGGTACTGAAATGCAAATGGTTTCTTTGTCAACTCTGATATATTGGTTTTGAGATAAGATACAAAGTCAGCTATATCTTCTTCAGTTAGATCTATCAATCTGGTAATATTTCTATTCACTGCAAAATCATTGAAATGCTTAAATTTTAATATTTCAGCATATAATGATTGCGTGGTTTTATTTTTGGTCTTGTAATTCATCCAGACATATACTTTTAGAACTTCCTTTATTTCTTCACTGGAAACATAGGAAAAGTCAAACTTATATATTTCTTCATAATTCAGAGATTCTGCATTAGAATCTTTTAACATCCATACATCATTTTTTGGCTGATTATTTTTCATTCAGACCACCTCCAATATGTGAAATCTCTTTCCAGATCATGGATAAACCGTCTTAAAGCGCAAGCCGTTATTTTGTTATGTTTTGTCACGTTTATTTATGTTTTGCTATGTATGCATAATTATAACATCCCTTTTTCCGAGTGTCAAATCACATATTATCAGGTTTTTCTGTCTCAAATATTTTTCACTTTTCTATTTACTTGACTTGCCACTGATTCTTCTTTTATGGTTGAACTAAGCTAAATAGAAAGAAGAAAGACTGATTAATTATGAAAAATGTATACAACTTAAAATACGCAGTGATTAAAGGAATGAAGTGGCATAATCCTCTTTCCTTTGATTCACCTTAAATTTAAGAGATTTTCAAAGAATCATTTAAGTTTTTGGGTATATAATTTTAAAAAATACATTAATAGGAGGTAAAGAATGAAATTAAGCGCAAGAAATCAATTCAAAGGAAAAGTTGTTAGTATTAATGAAGGTGCTGTAAATGCAATTGTTACAATCGATATTGGTGGTGGTAATGTGATTACTTCTAGTATTACTATCGCGTCTGTAAAAGAACTTGGTCTTGCTGTCGGTAGCACCGCTACTGCAGTCATTAAATCTTCCTCTGTTATGGTTATGGTTGATTAAATAATAATTGAATATTTACAAAATAAGAAATGCTCCTGATGGGTACCCATCAGGAGCATTTTTACTATCAGAGATCTTAGATCCATCATTTGATTCATTTACTTATAAACAAAAAAAGACATGCTCAGGATTCATATATAAATATAGTGTCTCTGTCCTGTTTTTGATCGTTTCTCGTTGTTCCTTACTCATTTCGCATTGAATATGAAAATCATCGAGTTTTTCAGGTTTCGAACCAATTTTCAGGTACAATGATATCCGAAATGGTCCATCACTTTCATCGGCTATAAATGCTTTATAACAATTTTCTTTTGTATCATCCGCTACTATCTTTAAGTGATTAGCTCGTATTCCAACATAACCATTTTCATGCTTAATCTTCATACTGGTTTTTATCTGAATACCCCAAGACGGAACATCAATTGTATTTTCCGTTAGCCTTATTGCTTTTGCAATATTTTTACATCCGGTAATTTTTGCTGTTTCCAGTGATGCTGGTCGTTGAAACAACTCATTTTTCTCACCAAACACCTCAACTTTGCCGGCGTTGAAAACCGCTATATGGTCACAAAGCCGGTAGGCTTCTTCTCTGTTATGGGTCACAAATAGAGTCATGCCCTGAAACTCTTTTAAGGATTCTGACATTTCCCGCATCATGTGATTTCGAAGGTGTACATCCAGTGCAGAAAAGGGTTCATCCAACAATAAAATATCCGGTTCATATGCCACTGCTCTTGCAAGGGCAACACGTTGTTGTTGTCCTCCTGAAATTTGTGCCGGGAAACGCTTTTCAATATTTTCTAAATGATACTTTTCCAATAATCCCGCAACTTTATGCTTTCGATCCTGTTTCGGCAATTTATCCAACCCAAAAGCAATGTTTTCTTCAATGGTCATATTCGGAAAAAGCGCATAATTTTGGAATAAAAAGCCAACCTTTCGATCACGCATGGATAAATTGATTTTTTTATCCGAGTCAAAAAATGTTTTACCATTAATAATAATTTTGCCTTTATCTGGTTTCACCAATCCTGAAATACAACGCAGCAGCATGCTTTTTCCAGATCCTGAAGCCCCTAAAATCCCAATAATATCATATTGGGATTTTAACTGAACATCAAGTTTGAATCCTTGAAACTTCTTTTGTATATCTACATAAAATTCCATTTTATCACTCCCCGGCACCAAACCGCTGTTTGGTTTTATAACTATTCCAATAGTTCATAAATACAATAACAGTGAGTGAAATGGCAAAAATAATCAATACCCATATGAGAGCAACCTGCATTTCTCCACCCTGAGTAGCAAAATATATGGCAATGGGAATGGTTTCTGTTTTACCTGGAATACTTCCGGCAACCATTAATGTTGCGCCGAATTCTCCCAAGCATCTTGCAAAGGTCAGTGCAGTTGCAGCGGCTATTCCAGGCCATGCCACCGGAACCGCCACACGCCAAAAAACCTTCCACTCCGAAGCGCCCAAGGTTCTAGCTGCACTTAAAATATTTGAATCAATTTGTTCAAAAGCTCCCATTGATGTTTTATACATCAATGGGAACGCAACAACAATGGCAGCAATAACGGCTGCATACCAGGAAAAAATAATATTTACACCAAATATCTCTAAAAAATTACCAATTGGGCCATTTTTACCGATCAATAGCAAAATAGCAAACCCAGCAACTGTTGGCGGCAGTACAAGGGGTAATGTCAAAATGCCATCAATCAAACCTTTCCATTTACCTTTATAATTTGTCATACGCCAGGCAGTTGCAAGTCCTATGAAAAATATGATAGTAGTGGCAGTAAGCGTAACCTTTATAGAAATCCATGCTGGGGATAAATCGAAATTGATAGTATTCACTCCATTCTAATCTATAGGGCAGTAAAACCATATTTTGTGAAAATTGCTTTTGCAGCATCACTGCTTAAAAAATCATTGAAATCTTTCGCAGCTTCTGGATTTTTACTTGCTTTTATTATGGCTGCAGGATAAATAATTGGTTTATGGGAATCTGCTGGGGCAGTAGCAACCACTTTTACTGCGCTTGATGCTTTTGCATCTGTGGAATAAACAACACCTGCATCAACGTTCCCTGTTTCTACCCATGTTAACACTTCTTTAACATCTTTACCATATACTATTTTGTCGGTTATTTGATCCATTACATTTAGGTAAGTAAAAACATCTACAGCATATTGACCGGCAGGAACCGTAGTTGGCTCTCCCAAACCAAGTTTTGTTATGGAAGGATCAACCACCTGAGTAAAATCTGTGATTGTAGTCGTCGAATCTTTTGGTACAACCAGAACCACTTCATTGCCAAGTAAATTTTTCAAAGTCGTATTGTCCAACAACTCAGCATCTTTTACTGTCGTCATGTCTTTGGTTGATGCAGAAACAAAGACATCAACTGCTGCACCTTGTTGTATTTGCTGTGACAATGATCCTGATGCTCCAAAGTTAACGATCAAGTTTGTATTTGGTTCTTTCGCTAAATACAAAGCTTTGATTTCTGTCATAGCATCTTTTAAGCTTGCTGCGGCAGATACTGTGATATCTCCACTTAGTTTAGAACTGGTATCGCTGGGAGTGGTGCTGGTTTGACAACCAGTCATTGCAAAAACAATTGCCAACATCGCCAATAGAATAATTCCTCTTTTAAGCAGCTTCATTTTTTCTCCTCTTTCATTTCTTTTTATACTGTTTTATCATGTTTTAAAATGATTTATTGTTTTTAATTATACATAATGTTATAATTAAAGTCAAATTTAATTAGTCTATGTTTATCAAAAAAACACGGTCAGATGATGCGTCGAACCAGGAATATTTCATCCTATCACTCTTCCTGTTTGAAACTATTATTTTTACAAATATAAAGAGAATTAGCAAAGAAGGTAAATAAAATGAAGGACGATATTTTATACACTCCAGAGGAAATTGGCAAAAAACTTAAGATTACAAAAAACACGGTTTATGAAATGATTAAACGGGGAGATCTTGATGCTCATCGCCTGGGAAAACATCTCCGTATTTCCGAGGCTCAATTTGAAACCTATTTATTAACATCTAAAGGTTCAGAAAACAGCTTTCAAGCAACTATAATTTCTGAAAATGACGAAACCTTTGCACAGGTTGGAAATGTTGCTATCCATGTGAATACCGACTTGGCTGGTGATGTTAAATTTTATATTCGGCCGGAAGACATTATCTTAAGTACAGAAACATTTATCAGCAGTGCACGAAATAACTACAAAGGTATTATCACACAAATTATCGAAAAAGGGACCAGCGCAAAAGTTGTTCTGGATATTGGTATTTCCATAACAGCTTTGATTACCATGAAATCCTTGGAAGAAATGAACATAAAAAAAGGAACAACACTTTATGTTGTTTTTAAAACCATGGCTGTAAAAGTATACAAATAAAGGTCAGTTCTCAATTTTTGAAAACTGACCTCATAGGTTTTTTAACAATTCCTTTTTCTGTTACCCTGGATATACCTCTATTAAAACTTCCATAATTCCACCGCAAACCATGCCTTCATCTTCGGCGACGGACCCGGTCATATCGATTTTATCAACGGTAAACCCTCCAGAATTAATGAGATCCCGGGCAACCAGAATGACTTCAGCCTCACTGCAGCCTCCTCCGATACTTCCTAAAATTCGACCATCCGGCCAAACAATCATCTTGGCTCCCGGGCCTCTTGGAACAGAACCTTTCTTCGATACGACCGTAATAATAGCACGCTTTTCTTCAGTATCATTGACCAAATTTTCCAGCACTTCGTAATCAAAATCGGATTGATATCTTTGCTTTTTTTTAGTCGCTTGCAAGGAAGTTTGATTGAGTCTTTTTTTGCTGATCACCTGTGCAATAATTGATATTGCGATTTCTTCAGGAGTAATCGCACCTATTTCCAAACCAATTGGCGCACACACATGATTGATTTTATCTTGATCAAATCCTTCCTCAATGAGAAGTTCCATTAAACTCTTTACTCGGCGCTTCGATCCAATCATGCCCAGGTATTCAGGAGACAATTCCAGTACCTGTCTAAGGCATACCGCATCGTGTCGATGTCCTCTTGTGACAATCACAACATAATCCGAAGCATTCACTTCCAATGTTTTAAAACAGTTTTCAAAACTTTCACAGAGAACCACACTGGCTTCTGGAAATCTGCCAGGATTTGCAAAGGATGGACGGTCATCCACCACGGTTACTTCAAAACCAATTTCGGATCCGTATTTCGCCAGTGGTTTTGCTATATGTCCCCCACCAAGAATAATAAGACGGCCTTCTGAATAAAACGGCTCATATAGTTCTATTTCATTTTGCTGGCTTTGAATCATCTCTGGTAAACCCGTTTTTAAAACATTTAGCGCATGTTTCTTTAACTCTTCATTAACTCCATTTAACTCCAGTTGATCAGTATTAAAAAGGCTTTTTTCTATGCTCGCTTTATTTTCCCGATCATTTTTTTTAAGTTTTGTAACCATTACCAATTGATTTCTTGATTTCAATTCTTGGACTAATTTAAAATAGCTATTTTCCATTTTTTTACTTCCTTTCAGATGAATAAATCTATTAAAAGTCTGAACCTACAGAATAATTTTCTCCTGCTTTCATTTACCAATTTTTTTGCTTTTTTATTATTATTCAGACATTTATGATGCAAATCCCGCCATTCTCAAGTTTTGTGAACACAGCCTCTTTAAGCTCCAGATCTTCCAGACTGTTACGGATCACTGCGATTACTCCTGCATGGGCAACGATGATAATGTCCCTTTCTTTTTCCTCATCGAGAATCTTATTAAGCTGTTTCATCACACGATAACCCAGGTCATAATAATTTTCCGAATTTTGGTCAATTTTAAAAGAAAGCAGATTTACCCCGCGCTCCTCATACTCTTTTGGAAATTGTTTTTTGATCTCACTTATATACAAACCGTCCCAGGAGCCAAGATTCATTTCTCTGAATTCCGGGACAGGAATAATTTCTTTTACCGTACCGTCTTTTTGCAGTTCTTGCACAATAATATCAGCTGTTTGCCTTGCTCGTTTCAGATCACTGGTATAAAGCTTAGTGGCTGATGGCATTAATTTCAGTAATCTTTTTCCTGCATTTTCCGCATCTGAAAATCCTTGGCTGCTTAACTCAACATCAGTTTGTCCAAGGAATATTTTTTCTCGGTGTTTCTGAGTGTGACCATGCCGTATCAGAAACAGCCGTCTCTTCTGTTTCGATAAAGCCACTAAATCTGTTGCCTGCCAAATCTCTTCAATTGATTTACCGGAAAGTCCGCAAATAAAATCCAAAAGTTCATTTGCCTTTTGAAATCGTTCATTAATCTTTTCCTGTGCTGTTGCATCCCCTTCAAACCTTTTAAGTATGGGTACCCTGCGATCATTTAAAGTAATAAAAGTATCCCCCTTGAATAGTTTGTCCGCAAGACACAACACATCCTGTTCCGTAATCGGAGAGACACCTCCTTCTTTTGTATAAAACATATGGTTTTCGATTAATGCTGCGGTTTTATACCAGCCATTCTGTTCTGCGATCAGTGCTCCAGCATGGGAGTGCTTTGGTTTGTTTCTTACAATATCATGCAAAAGTCCTGCACTTTGAATCAGGTTTTTATCCAATTCAAACCCATGATTATTAAGTTCTGCTGTAATTTTCATGGCGAGACCTGCAACAGCTTTGCAATGGTCCTGCACTGGCATGGGTGTACCCTGTTTTTCCAAAGTCTTCAGACATAGTGCTTCATCCGGCGTCTGGTTTTTTTTGTAATAAGCCACCAGTTCTTTGTAATCCTCTGGTGTATCCATATCCATCACAACGGCTTCAAAGTCAGTTTCAACTTTAATCATTTGGTCTTCATGGCTTCGGGTTATTGCCTTAAGCCCTCCCTCACCTTGACTGCTGAGAATATTCTTTGCCATAGTCATGGGAAAGATTGGGGGATGGCCTTTTTTCCCGTGATAACAGGGCACAAAAAAAGAGTCCGGATTTTTTCTGTAAAGCGCCATTAAATCAAGCAACACTTTTGGTGGTATTAATGGATAATCCACGGGCAATAAGAAAAAGGCATCCATATCTGAATCCAGTGCTGTCACCCCAGTTTGAACCGAGGTAAACATACCGTCCTGATAATGTTCATTAAAAGCGGCCTTGACATTTTCTTCTTTTATAATAGTTTCCAGCTGATCAGCATTATGTCCTGTGACCACTATAATGTTTTGGATTCCTGCCAGTTTTGCTGTTCTGATAATAAAAGAGAGTGTTGGAATGCCGTCAAATGGCAACAACGCTTTAAAATTCCCCATTCGTGAAGATAAGCCAGCGGCAAGGATAATCGCCCCAATTTTTTTTTCTTTCATAATGTTTCCTTCATTCTATAGACTCCTTTTAAATATGCTTATTTATCAGTTTGTTGGCCTGTGTAAAATATTATAGGCGCAAAATGGGATCAATTTATTTTCTTTAGTGGCCACCTGGGTTCGGCATTTTTGTAGGCGATCAAGATCCAGATTCCAGGCATCCTGAAATGCCATGGCTGTAATACTGAAACCATGAGAATGGATCTTTGCCAATAAGTGGTCCCAGGATGAAAAATCATAATCTTTACTTACTGCTTCGGATATCCGTTTAAGTTTATACGTCCATTTTTTCGCGATATAATTTCGTGCTTTTTCAATGGAATCTTCATTGTAACCACATCCGCATTTTTGTGGATCAGAAGCGAGAGAGATAAGACTGCCATCATCCATAATAAGAAAATTACCATGGAAGGAACACATGGGATGCCCTGTTTCCAAAGGTACAAACTGATCTATCCTGAGCTTATTATCAGACTGAACCACCAACTTTCCAATTAACTCCGGAATGGTAATTCGATCTGCATCTAAGGGCTGATGTGGAAATCTTCCAAAATAGCTAACCGGCTGAAAATGGATGCCACGGACATAGGGAAGCTGTTCAATGCCAAATCTGAGAATATCTCCCAGGTTATGATCATTTACCCCTGGAACAACGGTAACAACCAATACAATGCCAAGTTCTGCATCCGCACAGTTCTTAATGGCCATTTCTTTTAACGACAGTAACGCCTTTCCTCTGATGTTTTCATAAATCGCTTCTTCCGTTCCATCAAACTGAAGAAATACAGAGGATAGACCTGCTTCATGAAGTTTTTTGGCATAGGATGGATCTTTGGCCAGTCTTCTGCCGTTGGTGTTCACTTGAATATAGGGAAACCCGTATTCTTTTCCCATTTGGATGATCTCAGAGAGATCATCTCTCAGAGTTGGCTCGCCTCCGGAAAGTTGAATATTAAAAGCCCTGCCAGTATTTTTAGCCAATAGGGATTCATACATTTCTTTGATTTCCCCAAGGGAAAGATCCTGGGTTTTTCCCTTGGAAGAGTGGGCCGATGCAAAACAATAGTTGCAGTTCTGATCGCAATTCTGAGTAATTTCAATCAGTACACAGCAAGCCTGTTGCTCATGTTTTTCGCAGAGTCCACAGTCATGGGGGCATCCTTCACTGCTTTTGGTATCAAAAACGGTTGGAACCGTATTCACCCCTTCATTCTTCCAGTGTTGCCATTCCAGAAGCTCCCCGGAGCCCGGGTCTACTATTTCGTCCAAACGATTTTCTCCTGTGATTTTAGATGATTCGTCCCAGAGCAATGCTTCAAATTTTCCATGACGATCGCATTCCTTATGTAAATAGATTTTATTACCCTTACGCAATCGTACCGCCGAAATCGTTTTATGACATACCGGGCAAATGCTTTTTGTTTTTTCATTCATCTGTTTTTTTACTCCCTCAGTTCTTCTTATCTGCATAATAATTAACTTCTTTTGAATTTTTGCTTTTAACTAAACTTTATCAGATACTGGTTTTTTTCGGGAATCAATAAGATTTCGTTTCCTGATTGCTTTTATATCCGGTTCTTTAACATTTTGCTGCGTTATTGTTATTTTCAGTCTATCTGATAAAACCGAGTCTTTTAGGAATGACTTCATTATTTTTTGCTGAATCATCTGCCGGATTTTTTTCAGTTCACCTTTTGTAGTGATTGAAATGGTTAAACATTCCTGAGTATGATGGTTTTGACCATCCGCTTTAGCACCGGTGATTTCTGCTTCAAAGTCCAAGATACCTTCAACCGAAAACAGAAGATCCTCAAGAAATGGCATTGCTAGACTCTGTCCATTTCCAAGCGTTACAGCAGCCGTCAACCGATGGTAAACACGATCCATTGTTTTAAGCAAAGTTCCACAAGCACAGGGTGACGTTAAAAACCGGCTGATATCCCCTGTTCTGTATCGAACCAAGGGCATGCCGGTTCTTGTTAGTGTAGAGAAAACCACTTCACCAAATTCGCCATCTGGTATTGGTGTTCCAGTCTCAGGATTAACAATCTCAAAAAACAGATCTGCTTCCCTGAGATGATACCCCTTTAATGCCTTGCAAAAAACACCGCCGCCTAAACCCATTTCAGTCATGCCATAATGCTCATACACCTGGCAACCCCAACTTTTTTCAATCGCTTCACTAATGGATGGTGAAACATAGTCCGTACTGAGAAGCACAAATTTTAAGGTTGCGGCCGCTTTTACAAATTCAGAACCCCGGGACTGGGCTAATGCAAAAATTTGTTGAGGGATTCCCACAATACCATTGATTTTCTGATTAAGAATAATCTCCATCACCGCATCTGTGTCATCCACAATACCGTAGATCAAAGCCTCCACTCCCATTCGAGCAAGTCCAATCTTTAAAAGATCACCAATGCTTCCAGGTGTTTTGCCTGGCAAAAGCACCAGAACTTTGTCTCCTGGGGCTGTAAATGTGGACATGCCATAATGGAAAAAATCAATGGTCAGCTCCTGGTCTTCTTTTGAAAAATAGATTCTCTTGGGAATTCCGGTGGTACCTGATGTATCCAAGGTAACAATTCGATGAATGGCACTCTGTTTCACGCAAATCATCCGACTTCCTTGGTGCCTGATATCCTCGGCATTGGTAAAAGGCAACTTGCTGATTGCATCTAAATTTTCAATGTCCCCGGGGTCAATATCTTTGAGCAATGTCCTGTAAAAGGCACTATTTTTTTTAACATGGCCAATGGTTCTTTGAAGGGCTTCAAGCTGATACTGCTCAAGGTTTTCCCTGGACAGCTTCCCAGAATACGGGTTAATCCTATTTGTGATCCAATCTTCCATCGGTGTTTTTTCTATGGCCTTCATAAAGGGTTTGAATCCTCCCTATTCTTCTCTTGATCCAAATTCGTAACCATGTGAACCTAATATTTCCTGAATTTTTAGGTAGCTTTTTGCTAAATGATCCCCGCATTTCACCATATAACTCTGGTCACTGTTTACATCTGTGAATTTGGTAACTCCAATAAGATCGATGCAATCCGTACTTTCAAAACTTTCTTCAAACCACTCCATGAATTCATCAATCATTGAGGAATAGCCATCTTTTGGATACTCCCGCAGTTCTCCCTTGCCGGCATAAAGCCCGAGTATTCCAATGCCGCCAATAATGACACCGCATGTTTTTTGATTATTTCCAATCCCATTGCATAACCCATTGACGGCTCTTATTAAATCGGGATTTTCTTTTTCTTCGGCTTCAAGAGCCATTTGTAACATTATCTGTGTACAGCAATAGCCTGCCATTGATAATTGTAATATCCGATAAGCTGTTTCATCCATTTTTTTTATCTCCTTTCTTTGCAATCATTAAAAAATATCCCGGCTTACAGGCTTTCAAAATTTCTTGAAACCCACAGCCATTGACACATCCTTGATTGTTGGTTGTCTTACTCCAAAAGACATCCATTGAGCCGTATGAAAAGATAATTTTAACCAATAACTCTTTTAACAAATCACTGCAGTCATTAAATAAGAGGATTTCATAACCACAACTTTTGAGGCTATTTTTCAACGCATCTAAATCATGTAACCCTCTCATACAGCTGTTAAACGAATAGTTTTTTAAAGCATTAATATTCTCAGGAGCTCTTGCATACACATCCGAAATAATAAAGTATCCATCATCCTTTAATACCCTAAAAACCTCTGATGCGGTTTCATTGACATCGTCCATCAGAGATAGAGTACATTCTGCGAAAACACAATTAAACGTCTCTTTTTCAAAAGGCAAGGTGTCTCCTGCTCCTAGAACAAACTCCAAAACATCACTTTTTTCTTGTGCAATTGCCAATAATTTTTCAGAAGGATCTAGACCTATCCCTTTGATCTGATGCTTTTCATAGAGGTATTCGATTGTAGCTCCCATACCGCAGCCTAAATCAAGTACAATATCATCCCTGGAAATTCCACAAAATTGCACTGCCTTTTCTGTTAAGGAAAAACCCCCAGGTCTCAGGGTTTGCCCTGTCACTTCTTTCATATTGGGGTTTTCATAAGCATTGCATGAATTCACTATTTATTCTCCAGTCCTTCTTCCACATCCAACATTTTTCCGAGAGCCAAATCCTCGGTGATTAATACATAATTACATACCGGACATTTCATTAATTCAACTTCAAAACTGCCGCCCAAATAAAGGACTTTCACTTTTTGAAGTTCCAGCTTATTGTGACATTTTCCACATACCCAAGGTGTATTCTTTTCATTTTCACCATTCATTATGATTCCTCCACTACTTCCATTCGGTGGCTATATACGCTGTTTATAATAACGTCTTTTTCTTGTTCTTCATATCTTACCCAGTAGGTAACATTGTCAAGTCTTAATCGTGACAGGTAATTTTTAGTTTCGGGATTGAAAAAATATTCTTCCTTTTTTCTGGCATTATCAACAACACTTTCGATATCTTCAAATAAGATATGTCGGTCTTCCATTAATTTCAGAACATCTTCGGGAATAATTAAATTGAAATCGTATTTATTTATTAAATCCATAGTCTGTTTTTCACCCCATATTTCCCTAAGAAGATCAATCTTAAGTTTTGCTCGATTATGATGTCTTTCTGAAAAGCTCGGCATTTTTTTAAGTCCTGCGGCCTCTAACTCTTTTGCGTAAATCAAATCCAGAATATGATAGGTTCTTTTCCCGCCTTCAACAAACAAGTCTTTGCACATTGCACAATAAACAAGCATGTCTTCAGTGCTTTCACTGATTCGATCCTTGACAAAATCATTTGACTGTTCCTTATTTGCATAATACACCAAACCACCGTAGCCACAGCATTTTGTTCTTTCTTTAGAATAGGCAAATTCTTTTATTTCATAGCCCAGGGATTGGGTAATGTTTCGGATGCTTTCATGAACTTCCGGATTGTACCGTGTTGCACATGCATCGTGAATATTTAAAACACGTCTTCCCGGGGTTATATTGGTTTCAGGCAAACCATATTTGTCAAATATTTCCCATAAAGAAACCGTATTTATTTCAGGGCAATATTTTTCGAAAATGTTGATGCAACTCGAACAAGCCAATATAAAAGTTGGTTGGTCCATTTCTTTCCATACCTCTTTTATCTTTTTGATGTTTTCCTGCATCAGGTCTTGTCTTCCAGCCCAGTCAGCAGGGGCTCCACAGCATCCCAAATACATGCCAACATCACCTTCAATAGTCGATTCCTTCATGGCTCCAACTAAATATTTATAGATATCACCGATAACTTCAGAATGGGTTGCTGAAAGCTGGCATCCCGGATAGAACAGATATCCAGACTTTCCAGATCCTTTATAAAGCCCTCGGGCATATTTCGAGTAGGATAACACGGGATAATAAAACAAATCCTTTGATTGTTCCTTGCTGGGTTGTTTTCTAACCATTGAAAAACGATTGCTGTTACTGAATTGCATATCCTTCAGTGCAAAATCATGAGCTGATACGGGCATTTTCCCTTTTTCTACCATACTCTCTCTGGTTTCGTGAATCACATTTTTCATACTAATGTCTAAAAAGCATTCTTCTTCGCATAATCCACACTCTGTACAAGAATTAATCATTTTGTTGGCATAGTGAGTCCCAAGAATAATTCGCTCACTTTGATTGATTTGTCTGATATAGGCATCCGGAGAAATATTAAACCGTTGCATATGGCTGCAGGCTTTAATACATTCGTTACTCTGACATTTCAAACATCTTTTTGCTTCATCCATTGCTTCTTCATTTGTATAAAAATCGGAATGCTTCTGAACGATTTCAGCAGACTGAACATCCCTTGTTTCCTGTTCTAAAAGTGACTTGAATGCTCCTTCTCGTTCCCTTGAGGCGTTAAGGGAAACTTTACTGATATATCGGTCGATAGATATGGCGGCTCTTCTCCCAGAGCCTACTGACGTAATAATCGATTCATTTTGTCCCAGGAGTCTGCCGCCGGCAAACACTGAGGATTCTTCTACTTGAAAGGTATCGGAATTAATCTTTAGCTCATTTTCCCAGTCCCCGGTGCCTAAATATATGGCGTCGAATTCTTTGGTCAATTCCGCTAGCTTGTTTTGATCAACGGCAGTATTTAGAACTACCAAAATTTTTTGTCTTTCGAATATTTCAAGTTCCTCTTCAATTTCCTCTTTTGTAAAAGAAATCTCTTCAAAGTCCCAGATTTTTCCTCCTAATCGATTTGACTTTTCATAAAGGCTGACAGTATAACCTTTTTTATCAAGATCAATGGCTGTCGTAATCCCGCTTAATCCGCCGCCGATAATTCCCACTTTCCCTTTGTTTTTAGGTAATGGCAATGTTTTTTTCGGGGATGTATACCCCTGACTGATTACGATTTTCTCAAGTTCTGATATTTGAATCGTTCCGCCAAAATCCTTTCTGACGCACACATTCTCACAGGGATGATCACAAATCTTACCAATGAGTTTTGCAAAGGGAATTCTTTTTTCCATGAGTTTATAGGCTTTTTTTAAATCACCTTTTTCTATTTCTGAAATAAATGCAACAACATCCAAATGAACCGGACAAACTGCATTGCATACGGGTGGTTCACTATGAATACACCGATTTCCTGTTTCTAATAACTTGTCTAAATTCACTTTCTTCACCTCTTAATAAAAAACAGGAATTGGGAGCTATGTTCGATTGCCTCAAATAAGCTTTTTCCCAACTCCTGTTTTTGACATTTGTTAAATCTTAAATTCTTATTACTTTTATAATGCTTTTAATCCTGCTAATACTTTTTCAGGATAAGCTGGTAAATGTGTAATACGAACGCCGCATGCATTGAAAATAGCATTTGCAATGGCTGCATGAGGTGCGGATAACGGCATTTCTCCAGCCCCTGCTGAACCGAATGGCCCCAGTGGTCGAGGTGTTTCCTGATGAATCAGTACAATTTCATCGGGAACATCCCTGACTTGAGGAATTCCGCAACCGGTTAAGGTGGTATGCTTTTTCAAATCTTCAAAATCTTCACTGAGTGCTAAGCCGATGCCCTGGGTCAATCCACCGAACAACTGACCTTCAAGAACTAATTTATTCGTAATGGTACCGCAATCAGATACAAGCGTTAGTTTGTCAACATGGGTTTTTCCGGTTGTTGTATCAACAGCAACCTCTGCTAAAAGCACGCCATACATATAAACTGGGAAAGGATTCCCTTGACTTGTTTCAACGCCTGGAGCCGTACAAGGTGCTGTCCATTTTCCTTCATAGCGAAGCGGTAATTTTTCAGCAACCATGTCATCATAGGTTCGGTAGGTTCCATCATCTTTTTTCAAGGTTGCCAATAGATTTTCACAACCCACTTTAATGGCATTTCCTGTGAGAACATTGGATCGACTACCACCGGATGGGCCGCTATTTGGGGTCAATTGCATGTTATTCATTACCAGTTTAATTTGCTCCGGTTTGATTCCCAATGGTCGCAAGGTTTCATAGGCAAAAGTCAATGTTCCCATGTCAGCCCCTTGTCCATGATCTTCCCATGAATCTCCAACTGTGACCCCTCCAGGGGTTAACTCAACCCAGATTTCAGATGAATCAGGACCGTCAAGACCACAGCCGTAAATATTTAAAGATACACCAACGCCATATTTTGTTGTCCCGCCTTTTGTATTTTTAGCTTCGGCTGCTGCTTTGGCTGCTTTATATAAAGGTCGGATTGTATCGATGGCCTGTGGTAAAGCGATAACATCGGGTTCACAGCCATTGGGTGTGGTATCCCCTTCACGATAAACATTAGCATAACGAAGTTCCAATGGATCTTTTCCCATTTGCACTGCCAACATATCAATTAAAGTTTCAGTGGAGAATAGACTCTGAGGTGAACCGTACCCTCTAAAAGCAGATCCCCAGGCATGATTGGTGGCAACGGTTCTGCCTTCGCCCCGAATATTGGGAATGTTATAACCTGCCCCAATAAACTGTGTCCCACGGGTGGTTACCAAATCACCGAATTCACAATAAGGACCATGATCCACGGACCAATCGGATTCCATTGCTTTAAGAATACCATTTTCATCCGCACCAAATTTTACGTTCATAAAGAAAGGTGAACGTTTTCCGGTATAAGTAATCTGTTGGAACATACTAAACTCTAAGTATACCGGTCTTTTAGTTACAAATGCAGCAACTCCCAATAAACCTTCAATGGTTGGGCTAAACTTATAACCAAAGGTTCCGCCGGTTGGATTCTGAACAATAAAATATTTATCTGCAGGAACGCCAATGCCTTCAGCCGTCATTAACTGATGGAAATGAAGGGCAATACTCTTGGAATGAACCATTAAATTATCGTCTTCATCCATGTATGCAAACCCAACATCGGGTTCCAATGGCATATGAGGTTGTCTGCCGACATAAAAGTCATCTTCAATGATATTAGGTAAGCTTTTCATAAACGATTTTGTATCTTCGCCTTTGACGATATTGGTTTTAAAATATACATTCGGTGTTCCGGGATGAATTTCAACGGCATCATCCGCCATGGCTGCCGGTGCGCTCATATAAGGTAATAATTCTTCCAATTCCACTTTAACTTTTTTTGCTGCTTCTTCAGCCTGCGTTGGTGTATCAGCCAATACCATGGCTAATGCATCTCCAAACTGGAATACTTTTTTATCATTTAAGATCGGTCGTTCTAACCCATCCCCTAAATTCGTTGGGAAAGCCAAACCATTAATACGGTTGGTTCCGGGAACATCTTTGGCAGTAATAACTTTAAAAACTCCTGGCATTTTTTCAGCTTCCGAAGTATCGATGGAAATAATATTCGCATGGGAAACGGTTGCCTGAACCAGTTTAATATGTAAAGTATCTTCAGGTAATTTATGGCCTAAATCAGCGCCAAATTCCCAGGTACCGGTTACTTTTGCAAGGGCTGAAGGACGAACCATTTCCGATCCTAACATGGTATCCCCTTCTTTTAATTTAAACCATAGATCTTTGGTTGTCACTTCTTTACGCATTAACCGTGCAGCATCCATAACGGCATCGATTAAAGGAATATAGCCGGTACAACGACATAAATTGTGATTCTTCTGGAACCAGTCTCTCACTTCGACACGGGTAGGGTTCATATTTTCTTCCAGTAAAGCTGTAGCCGATACAATAAAGCCTGGTGTACAAAAACCACACTGAGCGGCTCCATGGATCATCCAGGATAATTGAAGCGGGTGAAGATCTTTTTGAGTTCCCACCCCTTCAATGGTGGTAATTTTAGCATCATCAGGAATTCTTTTAAATTTTTGAATACACGATCTCACAACTTTGCCATTTAAAATGACTGAACATGTGCCACATTCACCTTTGCCGCAGCCAACTTTTGTGCCTAATAAACCAAGTTGTTGTCTGATGACGGTAGACAAAGATGTTTCTGGATCTGCAATAACAGTTTGTGCCACACCATTGATAAATAACGTTTTCTTTAACATTTGAGAACCTCCGTTTGAATTTTTTGCTATATTAATTTTTAATAAAGCCCACCTTTTCCAAATCCGCAATTTGGAAATGTACAGGGTTCACACCCCATACACAAACCCCCATGTCCGAGTTTGATAATATCTTCTTTTTTTAATCTTTCCCCTGCAACGATTCTTGGAATCACCAGGTCAAATATTGTCCTTTTTGCATACATTACACATCCTGGTAAGCCTACTATTGGAATATCATTCTTATAAGCAAGCATAAACATGGCTCCTGGAAGTGTCGGTGCCCCATAGGTTACAACCGTTGCTCCTGTATTTCTAATGCCCAAAGGTGTCACATCATCAGGATCGACTGACATCCCACCGGTACATGTAATAATTTGTGCACCTTCATCTATTAATTGATTGATTGATTTTGTAATCATTTCTTCGTCATCGGTAGAAAATATCTGCCCCATAACTTCGCATCCTAATTCTTCAAACTTATCTCGAATAACCGGACCAAACTTGTCCTCAATTCTTTTATGGTAGACTTCGCTGCCAGTGGTCACAATCCCCACTTTTAATTTTCTCAGTGGCAGAACCTGGATAATCGGGAAATTATCTTTACACAATCGTTCCATTTCAACAATTTTTTTACTATCTGTAATTAAAGGTATAATCCGTGTTCCTCCGGCGATTGTTTCAGCTTCGATTAATCGGTCTGTATGTAAACTTACCACCATGAGTTCATCAATACTATTGATATTAAACAGGACATTATAGTTGACTTTTAGCAGCCCTGAATATTCAGCAATGAGATTGACCTTTCCCTCAGATGGCTCTGAAAATTTGATTCCCTGACCCGCCACAGCTGTTGCCATTCTTGTTGCCGCATCATTTTCGTGGATGTCCCCTTCTTTGTACTCGATAATGCCAATATGTTCTTTTCCCATGGTTAAAAGCCTTGCTATGTCTTCTTTTATAATCATGTGTCCTTTTTTAAATGCAGCACATTTTGATTTTCCCGGAATGATTTCCGTCATATCATGTGCTAATAACATGCCTATGGATTCTTCAACAGGTACGAGTTTCATTGTGTTTTCTCCTTGAATTGTATGTCTTGCAAATTCATCCAGAACAAATCCAAAACTATATAATATATCTTTTTTAGATTTGTTATCAGATAAATTAAACGATCTGAAATCGTTTACTCATTATTACTTGAGCGTCAAAATTAGTTTCGCCAATACCTGTTCTAAGATGATAATGGGAAAATAAAAAGAAGACCTGCCGGTCTTCATTAATACGGTTTGAATACAGACAGCATTATTTCTGCTTTCTTATCCAAGATGCATTAACTCCTTCCCAACATGGAGGCAATAACGTTTCCATTAATACCCTATCGGCCTTAATCCATAGCAAAGCATTAGGAAAAGAGGCTCGGAGTAATCTTCTATTAAACTAAATATTACATGTTTTATTATAGACTTTTCAGTAAGAAAAGTCTATAAGTTTTTAAATTTGCTTTTGTATTCATTGATTCCAGATTTATATTTTTTCGTAATCAAAGGTTTTTCAAGATTGTTTTCATGGTATTAACGCTTGAAAAACGCTGATGATTAACTGGCTTAAATTGAGATTCGCCCTGATACTTCCCATTTGAGTCCACTTATTTTATGCATATTTAACTACTGGCACTGTATATTATTACTTCAAATCATGCTATAATTATAAGAAACTAATTCTGATAATATAAATCCAACCAAGTCTTAATCAGGGGGAATTAAATTGAAAAAATATGAATATGAAATTATTAAAATGGGACAACGAAAAAACATTGTTATTATCGCCCATGATAACAGAAAAGGCGAGCTCATTGATTGGACAATGACTAACAAAGAAAAACTAAGCCATCACAATCTCTGTGGCACAGGAACCACAGCTAAACTGGTTTCCGCTGCTGCCGGATTGCCGGTTTTGGCTTTTAAAAGCGGTCCCTTAGGCGGAGACCAGCAAGTTGGGGCGAGAATTGCAGAGGGCAGTATTGATTTTATGTTTTTTTTCTGGGATCCTCTTGAAGCCCAGCCTCATGATCCAGATGTAAAAGCGCTTTTGCGTATTGCCGCTCTCTACGATATACCCGTCGCAACCAATCATGCCACTGCGGATTTTTTGCTGTCGTCGCCATGGATGGAAAAAGAATATGAAAGAAGAATCATTGATTTTTCAAAAGAGCTAACGATCCGCTCAGAAGGCAACCTTCAAAAATAATTTTATTTGATTAATAGCCCTGTTATTTTTAAAGGGGAAAGGAGAAACGCTTCATGAGATTTGTGCCAACCTATTGCCTACGAGAAGGAATGCAGCTTGGGGATAACCTTTTCGGGAAAAATGGCGAGCTTGTGCTTGTCCAGAACACTGTTTTGACACGTGATTTTATTCAGGGCATCGAAAAATTAAATTTTAATGGGATTTATGTAGAAGATGATCTCTCGAAAGATCTCAAAATTGTCAATGTCATCAATGAACGGGTGAGAGCTGAGACTGTGAGAAGTATTAAAGAGGTTTTCATCTGTTCTGATAAGAAGAGCTTAGACTCAAAACAAAAATTTATGAATATGCAGAGTCAAATCGCAAAAATTGTGGATGAAATTCTTGAAAACAAACACATGATGGTAAACATGGTTGATTTGAAAGTCTTTGACGATTATACTTATTTCCACTCCGTTAATGTTGCTGTTTTATCAATTGTTCTGGGAACTGCTCTTGGCTTGGGAAAAGCAGATTTATGTGACCTGGGTTTTGGTGCCATATTGCATGATATTGGTAAAGTATTTGTGAGAAAGGAAATTTTAAATAAGAATGGAGCCCTGTCCGATGATGAGTTCCATGAATTAATGAAGCATTCTTTCTGGGGTTATAATTATATACAAAAGGGATTTGGTATCAATATGTCTTCAAAATTCGGGATCCGTGACCATCATGAAAAATACGGCGGCGGCGGATATCCAAATAACATTGAAGGTGATGATATCTCTTTATTTGGAAGAATCATCGCCATTGCCGATGTATATGATGCAATGACATCCGATCGCCCTTACCGAAAGGCAGTGAACCCATCCGAAGTCATTGAATATATTATGGGATCTTCCATTGTGCATTTTGATCCAGATCTTGTTGCTGTATTCATCCGTAAAATTGCACCCTATCCCATTGGCACTTGTGTTAAACTCAGTAATGGTTTAACCGGAATAGTCACTGAGAACTATGAAAGCTATTGCATGAGACCAAAAATTAGAATCTACAAAAAGGGTGATATCGAAGTGAGCCCTTATGAAATAAGTTTGGCAGATAACAAATCTTTAAATATTACCGTTACCGATATTGCTTAAGCATTCAACGCAATCATAAAATCATAAATCAATTTTAGGAGGCTTATTATGATCATCGATGCACGGGGCAAAAATTGTCCAATTCCAGTCATTATGGCAAAAAAAGAAATTGATAATAAATCTTTATCCTTTTCTATTTTAGTGGATAATGCTATTGCCTTGGAAAATTTAAAAAAACTGGCCAAAAGCCAAGGCTATAAAGTTGAGTTTAAGGGAGTAAATGAGGATTATTCAGTAGATTTCATCAGTGGTGAAACTACTAACTCAGTCTTTGACCTCAAGGAGTCATCACAGGATCAAGAAACTGACCTTTCTGACTCAAAGTCTCAATGGGTTTTATTTATGGCTAAAGATGTGATTGGTGAAGGTGACCCTGCTTTGGGAGAGTCCTTAATTAAAATGTATTTCTATACCCTTTCCCAGGGAAATTGTCTTCCCAAAGCTATTCTTTTTATGAACAATGGCGTAAAACTGCCAACGACCAATCCCCAGGTTATTGAGCATCTTAGAACCATTGCCGACAAGGGGTGTGAAATTTTGGTTTGTGGTGCCTGTTTGGATTTTTATAACCTTACCGATCAGCTTCAGGTGGGATCAATCAGCAATATGTATGCCATTACCGAAGAAATAAACAAGGCGTCCAAGGTTGTGACTTTATGACCTATTATGTCATTACTTTTGCCAATACCCATTCTGCCATCATTACCCAATCTCATTTAGAGAGTTATGCCAATATTTGTATTATGCCGACACTTAGAGAAATTTCTGCGGGCTGCGGTATTTCCATTCGATTTTCATCAGAGGATTTAGATAGTATAAAGACTGGTTTGAAAACCCTGGGATTAGATCCTAACATGTATAACCTCTATGAAATAAAAGAAAAAGACGGGAAAATTTTCCCGTCTCCAATAGCCTGATCATTTTTTATTTTACGATTATTTCCAAAGCATCCAAACAATAATCAACTTCCTCTTTTGTATTAAAATGTCCTAATGATAACCGTATAGTACCCTGTGGATATGTTCCCAGGGTTTTATGGGCTAAAGGTGCACAATGAAGGCCCACCCTTGTCATGATGTTATAGCTTTGATCTAATTCAAAGGCCACCTGAGCATTGTCTTTTTTAAGACTAACCAAGGATATTACCGCGCTTCGTCCGGAAATATTTGGAATTCCAATCAAGCTCAAGTTTTTAATATTTTGGACACCCGATAGTAATCTGTCGGTTAATTGCAATTCTTTTTTCGAAATATTTTCCAGCTCTGTTTCCTCTAAATAATCCAAGGCTTTAGAAAGTCCGTAAATTCCGGGAAGATTCAAGGTTCCGGATTCAAATTTATCAGGTAAAAAGTCTGGCATATCAAAGCTTTCTGAAAGACTTCCAGTACCGCCCTGAACAAAGCTTGTCATTTCTTGAGCCAAATCATCCCTGATAATCACACCACCAATTCCCTGAGGGCCAAGGAGCCCTTTATGTCCTGTAAAACAAAGGGCATCAATGGCGGTGTTAGCCATGTTTATTTCAAAAATCCCAGCGGTTTGAGCGGCATCAACAATGAACTTTAAATGTTGTTTCTTACAGATTTCAGAAACCTTATGAATAGGCAACACGGTTCCACAAACATTTGAACCATGGGTCATGATAATAGCTTTGGTATTTTTCTGAATAAGAGATTCTATTTTTTCCACCGCAGGGATTCCCATAGAATCACAAGGGATGACACTAAAAGTAATTCCCTGGTTCCAAAGAAAATAAAGTGGGCGAATCACAGCATTATGCTCCATGCCACTGACTAAAACATGGTCTCCCGGCTTAATAATGCCATTAATCACCAGATTTAAGCCTTCAGTGATATTCGCGGTGAAAATCACATTTTTCGATGGATCCTGCCCTTGATCAAAATTAAAAAGCCTGCATAGCTTTTTTCTGGTTTCATAAACCGCTTCTGCGACCTCATATCCCCATTTGTAATTTCCTCGACCGACATTACATCCGCGGTTATCCAAGTAATCCGCCATGACTTTGCCCACTCCGGGAGCTTTGGGAAAAGACGTACTGGCATTATCAAAATATACTGCTTTCAAGATTTCCTTCATGATTTCTCCATGTTTTTTTTTCCCAGCCGATAATTGCTGCACCAATGGCTCCGGCATACTGGCCAAAGGGATTTGTTTTTATTGGTTGTCCAAGATAGCCTTCCAAGATAGTAGCAATGGCCTTTGAATTTGCCAACCCGCCACTAAAGAAAACGTTTTTTCCCAGAGGCAATTTTTGAGCAAAATTAGCGGTTCTTTTGGCAATGGAATGGATCACACCTAGGGCAATATCACCGGGTGGAACATCCTTGGCCAATAAACTGATGACTTCACTTTCAGCAAAAACGGTGCACATACTTGAAATATTGACTGGGGTACCCGATTTTATAAAATCATCTAACATGTCCGATTTTATTTCTAAAATCCGCATCATGTTATCAATAAAACGTCCGGTTCCTGCGGCACACTTATCATTCATGAGAAAGTCGATGACTCGACCTTCCTGATTCAATAAAATCACCTTACTATCCTGGCCCCCGATGTCAATGATCCCGCAAATATCGCTATTGAGAAAAACACTTCCTCTGGCATGACAAGTAATTTCCGTTACCCGTTGATCAGCTTCCTTCAATAGTTCACGACCATACCCGGTAATCATCGTGTTAGTCACCTCCGAACTGAAAAGTTTGCAGTACACGCCATAAAGGCTTTTTCTCGGGTTGGCAGAGGTTGGAACAATCATTGTTTCTAAAATGTCTTTTCCATTATACAAAACAGCTTTAGTGGTTTTTGAACCTGAATCAATTCCCAGTGTGACCATGATTGCTCCTAAAGCATTTCTACAAAAGCAGCCATTCTCGTATTTAATTGACCTATATCTGCTGTTGAGAAATCTGTTTCCACACTCATATAGGCTTTATTTTTTTCATCATTGACAAAACGTTTAATGCTTAGGGTTTCCACATTATAGGTGTGACATGCTGTTAATATTACATCTACCACACCATCCACATGATACTCATCAATCATTCGATTCAGTAAGGTAATACGATTTGGATTAGGAGTCATACAGGAACAGCCAATGGATAAATATTTCTTGGCCAGAGCATCATAAACATCCGGATTTTGTTCATCAACCATATCCTCTACCGCTTTTGCGCCACTGCAGTTTTCAAAGGCAACGACAACTGCACCATTTTCTTCTATGGCTTTGATTACTTTTTCAGTGGCACCGCCAATCGGACATCCGGTGATTAAGACACGTGGTTTTTTAGGGTATTTTTTAGTTTCCTTGTATTCTTCAAGAACCTTTGCTTTGAGGGCCCCTAATTTTTCGGGAATCGTTTCTCGCTCAAATTCAAAGGTTGTACCCATAAGCACTTTAAAAACATCCTGACCCAGCATTGGTACCGGATCAAGCTTTGATAATTCATAGAATTCTTTTAAGGCTTTTCTTTCTTTGTTTTTCACAATAATTGCCTGACGAATATCATCTTCAGATATTGTAACATTAAATTGCTTTTCCAATGTTTCTTTTAATCGAATAATCTCATTTTTCCACAATTTAAAGCCATCTTCACTTTGTACATTGGGGAGCTCCATCACATGAACAGGCTTAAATTCTTTGAGATATTCATACATCTTTTTCTTCCCATCACAGGTCGTTTCTCCAACAACTAAATCCGAGAAATAAAAATAGGGACACTTATCTGTTTTACCAAATCCATAGCTTGATTTTATGAGTGGACATAGGTTTCGTGGTAAGTCTTTTTCTGCTTCAGCGATGGTTTCATCTGAGGATGCACAAAGGGATACCGTTGCAGCTCCCATTGCCAATGCCATTTCCTGAGGGAAAAAAGTACAAAATACGCCGATTAATGGTATATCCTGATCTTTTAATTCTTTTGCTTTGATAAATCCATTTCTTCTTACTTCTGCAAACTCTTCAAAAATAGCCGGTAATTCCTTTTGTAATTCCATTTATAATCCCTCTTTCATTTTTTCAACTAAATTTTCACACTGCTACGATTGTCACATATAGCTGGTTAAAAGGTCAATCAATTAATACAACCTATAACAAACTGTTATAGCTATATTCCAAGTATTCCCTTTTGTTATTTTGAACTCTGACGATTATCAAAAAAAGTAAAAAGAGAGTAAGAAAAAATTCTTACTCTCTTGCGGCCATTGATAAACTTTATATTATTTATTTTGAATGATCATTCTCACCGGTGCAGTAGTGTGTATGCAGCATATGGTGGGATTCTTTGCCGTTTGGTGTCAGCAAATATTCTTCATAGATTTTGGCAATGGCTGGATTCTCATGGGATTTTCGCAGGGGCAGTTCTTTATCGTGGTCATAAATTCCCTGAGTTCTTTGGCTGTAAGCTGCTTCCTTGTCGCTGTCCAGAAGCAGTTTAGGCTGTCCGCCGCCACTGACGCAACCTACGGGACAGGTCATCACTTCGATGAAATGCAGATCAAGCTTCCCGGCTTTAATGTCTTCAAGTACGGGAATAACATTCTTAAGCCCGGTGACCATCCCAACCTTGAGATCAAGATCGCCGACTTTCAGGGTGGCGGTTCGGAAGCCTTCGCTGCCGCGAACCGCACTGACGTCAACGTCGGGAATGGGTTTGCCGGTAATCAGCTCATAGCCGGTTCTGATGGCCGCTTCCATAACGCCTCCGGAGACACTGAATATGGTGCCGGCGCCGGTGTACATCCCCAGCGGCTGATCAAAGTCTTCGTCTGGCAAACTGTTAAAGTCGATGCCCATGTCTTTAATGAGATAGGCCAGCTCACGGGTGGTAATGGCAACATCCACATCCTGGAAGCCGCTGCTGTTCATTTCTTCACGGTTACACTCGAACTCCTTACAGGTACAGGGCATCACAGATACTGTGAAAATCGTAGCCGGATCATAGTTGTCAATTTTTGCCCCATAGGTTTTAAAGATGGAACCCATTTGCTGGGGTGATTTACAACTTGACAGATGATCTTTCATTTCCGGATAATTCCGTTCAAGGAAGGTCACCCAGGCCGGACAGCATGAGGTGAACATCGGCAATTGCCCGCCTTCGGTCACTCGCTTAATCAGCTCGGTGCCTTCTTCCATAATGGTCAGATCGGCGGTGAAATTGGTATCATAAATTTTATCGAAGCCGATGCTTCTCAGGGCCGCCGCCAGCTTTTTAGCTGCCAGGGTTCCCAGTTCATCGCCAAAGTCTTCGGCAATCCCCACCCGCACCGCCGGTGCACACTGCACCATGGTGATGACATTGCTGTCGGCCAAGGCCGCTTTCACTTTGTCAAGGTTACAGTTATTATAGGCGGCAAAAAGTGGTTCTAAAACCGAGCTCGGAAGATTTCTTTCATCTCTTTTGATAGCGTAAGCCTCAGTGCCATGGTCAACAATGGAAACATAGGATTTACATTTCTGGATACACTGGCCACACATCACACATTTGTCATAATCGATTTCCTGGGGTTTCCCCTGTTCGCCTGCAATGGCAGACACCGGACATACTTCTGCACATTCTCTACAACCGGTACATACATCCTTATCAATATTAATAATCACTACTTTATCCCTCTTTCCAACTTTTTTATAAGTTACCTGTCAGTGTTAATGCAATCGCAGCTCTGATACTTTTTTCTTTACGGTCATCTTCAAGATCCATTAGCTTAAGAACATCATGGGGACAGGCGTCGACACAGGCAGGTCCGTTTTCCAGGCCTGAGCAGAGATCACATTTGAAGGCCGCTTTTCTGGGTTCATCCGACCCAATCTGGGGAACGGCCTTGCCTTTTTGGGCGATCGGAAACATTTCAAGTGCTCCGAAGGGACACGCCATCATACAGTTTTTACAGCCGATACAGAGTTCCTCATTGACCAGCAGGGTGCCGTCAAGTTTGGTGATGGCTTTGGCTGAACAGGAATTGAGACAGGGTGCATCTTCACACTGTTTGCACTGAATGGGTAAACATTTGTCCTCGAGTTTAATCAGAAACAACCGCGGTGTTACCGGTATTTCAACGGTGCCCACGGTATGAACCACCTTGTTGTCTTTGTGATTATGTGAAGCAAAGCAGGCGATTTCACAGGCTTTACAACCGGTACACTGATCACTGCTGGCTACCACAAATGAGCCTAATTTTTTATTCATCTTAACCCTCCATTTTCATTATTTGATCTTAAATATAAAAAGTATTTTTTAAAGAATCGATTTATTTTTTTCATCATCGTTTGAACGCCATTATCGCCTAAATCAATTCTGGCCGGATGGGTATAGATATTCATTTGCTCACCCCGAATGAATCCAACCAGAGTGATGCCCGCTGCTTCGGCCTGGTCAATGGCTAAACTCGTCGGCGCTGATTTTGACAGGACCATGGGGATCTTTGCCTGATCGGCTTTTGAAAGCATCCCGGCGGAAATTCTCCCGCTGACCACCAGAATTTTATTGCTGCAATCGATGTCATTGAGGACACAATATCCCAATGCCTTATCAACCGCATTGTGGCGTGCCACATCCTCCATCATGATCATCGGTTTTTCCTGATCGAAAACAGCGACGCTGTGAACCCCACCGGTTTTTTGGAACAGCTCTGATGCATTGAGGTTTGTGCTCATGATCTGATAAATGGTCTGAATTTTAACAGTCATGGGTTCTTTGAGCGTTGTTTTTTCAACGACTTCCGGATGTTCTTTGATCTGCATTTTTACTGTGTTCTTCTTTTCATCAATGACACACTCTAAAATATCCTGATTTTTGTTGATCACCCCGCAACTCATGAGATAACCCGCCGCCAGCTCTTTCAAATGCTGTGGCGTACAATGAAACGTAAAGAATATTTTGTCATTGACAACCAGGGTCAAAGGCACCTCCGTAATCACGGAGTCATTCACGATCGTTGACTTTTCCCCTTTGACTTTATCCACAACTCGTTTTAAAAAGGTATCCAAGTCAGCCAGCCCTCTCTTTTTTCGAATAGGTTACAAATACCTTGTTCTAAATATTACAATTTTTCATAAAAAATTGACTGTATCAAAGCGTGGCATAAGCCAAGTTTGTAATAGACTCTGCGTCTCTTCGATACAGTCATAATCATTGATTTTAAGATAATTTTATCCTTTGACTTGGGCTAGGGAAATGGCTGCGGCTGTGCGTTTATTTGCAATTGAAGAATCCACATCTTCCTCGGTTACGAGTTTTAGAGATGCTGTTGGACAGACTCTGATACAAGCAGGTCCCCCTTCAATTCCGATACAAAGGTCGCATTTATTGGCAACGATCCGATCACTGTTATCAAGCTGCTTTACATCACTGCTTGATAACACCATATCGATTGCACCATAGGGACAGGCAATCATACAGGTTTTACAGCCAATACATTTTTCCTGGATCACTACCACTGCATTGTCAACTTTTTTAATGGCTCCGACTGGACAGGTATTCATGCAGGATGGGTTTTCACAGTGCTTACACTGTACTGGTACAGTAATGGTTGCGGTTTTGACAATATCTAATTTCGGATTGAAAACATATTCCCCTGGCTGCATTTGGAATATTTTTTCACCTTCATGGGCAACTACGCATCCGATCATACAGGTTCTACAGCCAATGCATAAGTCAGGATTACCTTTTACAAAATAATTCATATCCTACACTCCTTTTTTGGCAGTATCAATGCCCATACTTGTTCGAATACTCTTATATGAATCTATTACTATCTGTTCAGCCCAAGCCTGGTCGTCAATCTTTTCAAGATTTATGGCACAATACTTGGATTCAGGTGTGTTACTGATGGGATCAAGATATGGTGTAGTCAATTCGTTACACGCACCAATCCACCATTGATAGGTCATATAAGTAGCACCTTTTTTAACTCGCTCGGTTGGCATAACCCGGGTAATGAGACTTCCGCGCTTAGAGAAAACCCGAATAAGCTCGCCCTCTTTCACTTTAAGCTTGTCACAATCCACTGGACTCATTTGGATAAAGCCCGGTTCTTCTTCAAGGTTTGAAAGGGTCCGGCAATTACCGGTCATTGTTCGAACGGAATAATGTCCAACTTCTCGAACCGTTGACAGTGAATACGGGAATTCAGGACTTTCAACTTCACAAGGTGGTCGCCACTCGGCTGAAAAAAACTTAGCTTTTCCATCTGGATGAGCAAATTTTCCGCCTTTATGAAGAAACTGTGTTCCCTTATCTTCCATAGATTCATCACGACATGGCCATTGAATGCTTCCCAATGCTTCTAATTTTTCATAGGTCGCACCTTTAAAACTTGGTGTTAAACTTCTCATTTCATCCCAAATTTCCTGGGTGTTTTTATAGTTCATGGGATAACCCATGGCGGTAGATATTAATGAGATAATCTCCCAGTCGGTTTTAACGTCGCCTTTTGGTTCGATGGCTTTTCTGATTCTCTGGAATCCACGATCACAACTGGAATAAATTCCATCATGCTCGCCCCAGGAAGTAGATGGTAAAATAACGTCTGCGTGGAGACCGGTTTTATTCATAAAAATATCCTGCATAACGACAAAATCGAGTTTATCCAATGTTTCTCTTATTTCATTAAGATCCGGATCCGATTGAGCTGGATCTTCACCAAAGATATAGTAGGCATGGATTTTCTTTTTCTCATCTTTCTCTTCAAGGACACGATGGGGAACATGGGTCAGTGGAATCCCAACCTTGTTTGAAAGTGGTACCCCCCATGCTTTTTCAAACTTTTCCCGGACTGCATCATCGGTAACCGGTTGATATCCTGAATAACAGTTTGGCAAGGCACCCATATCACAAGCACCCTGAACATTGTTCTGTCCACGAACAGGACCGATGCCCATGTTTGGTCCGCCAAAGTTTCCGGTTAAAAGTGCCAGACTGGCAAGTCCTTTTACAACATCAACTGCCTGTGCAAATTGGCAAACACCCATTCCATAGAGAATCATTGATGTTTCTGATTTAGCATAAGCTCTGGCAGCTTCACGAATAAGGTCAGCTGGTACATGACAAATTTTCTCTGCATATTCCGGCGTATATTTTGCTACAATTTCTTTATATTCTTCAAAACCGTTGGTATGATCTTCAATAAATTTCTTATCGGCTAATCCTTCAGCAATGATGACGTTTCCAATAGCATTTACTAATGCCATGTTGGAGCCACCTTTTAATTGGAGATGCAGATCCGCAATTCGTGCTGATTCAGTAATACGAGGATCAACGACAATAATTTTTGCACCCTTTTGTTTAGCTTTTACAATTCTTCTTGCTACAATTGGATGTGAATCCGCTCCGTTATAACCAAATATAAATAATAACTTAGCATCTTCGATTTCTGGTACGCCCATTGACATGGCGCCACTTCCTAATGAGTACTGTAGACCCGCTACAGATGGAGCATGTCAGACTCGTGCGCAGTGATCTACATTATTTGTACCAATAGCGGCACGCATAAATTTCTGCATTACATAATTTGCTTCATTTCCTGGACCACGGGCTGAGCCTGTTCCCATAATTGAATCCGGACCGTATTTGGCTTTGATCTCTGAAAGTCGACCAGCAGTGTAGCTAATAGCTTCATCCCACTCAACTTCTTCTAAGACACCATTTTTTCTGATCTGTGGTTTTGTAAGTCTTTTTGTCAGAATCTGTGGATCATTTAAAAAATCCCAGCCATAACGACCTTTAAGACATAAGGTTTCTTGGTTTGTTCTGCCATCTGCCGGGGTAGAGTTGACAATCTTTCCATCTTCTACATTAAGGTATAATTGACAACCAGCGCCGCAATAAGGGCAAGTGGTTAGTACCTGTTTTCCCATAATACATCCTCCTTCTCAGTTACTTGTTTATACCATAATTATGTCATGTTTCCAGATAATTTGTCAAACAAATTTCATTTAATAGCAAATATTTACCTTTTACATTTACAATGTAAATTTACATGCATTTTTATGCAAACATTCACCCCTATTTCTTGACGAAAGGGGTTCATATTCTTTATAATATAGACAATACATTATCTTTTTGAAAAATATTATTTCTATAGAAAGAGGCTGCTTGATGAAACCAAATGAAATTTCCTTTATTATCCTGGCTGGAGGACAAAGCAGACGCATGGGAGTCAACAAAGCAGAGCTTGATTTTCATGGCCAAACATTTCTTGAAGCTCAAATTGCCAAGGCTCGTTCCATGGGTTTTATAGATATCATCGTTTCCGGTTATCCCTCTGAAGTCTCATCCATTACACCGGTTATGGATGAATTTTTAAATCGGGGACCTTTGGGTGGCATGTATTCCTGCTTTAAAGCTGCTAAAAACAAATATTGTTTTATTATCTGTGTGGATGTTCCCCAGATTGTGGAAAACATCGTTCTTTCATTAATCGACTTTCACGAAAAGGAAGAAAGTGACATTACTTTGCTATGTCAGAATGGTAAAATCGAACCATTAATTGGGATTTATCCTAGCGATAGCTATAAAAAAATCTTACCGATTATTAAAAATGGTTCAGCCAAGGTATTTCGCCTTATTGATCAATACGATTACAAGGTTTTTCGCGTTGATGACAAAAGCAATGTTATGGCAAATATCAATACCCCCGAAGATTATCAAAGAATCATAAAAAATGAGGGTAAGAAATAAATCTTACCCTCTGGTGACTGTTGACAAACCCTTATTTCAGGTCTGCTATTTATTTTGAATGATCATTCTCACCGGTGCAGTAGTGTGTATGCAGCATATGGTGGGATTCTTTGCCGTTTGGTGTCAGCAAATATTCTTCATAGATTTTGGCAATGGCTGGATTCTCATGGGAT